>Ga0114969_10002771_pt1 | contig 14292 bp, 1 predicted proteins | sample M_130807_MF_Meta_FD_87316 | JGI IMG/M metagenome (GOLD analysis project Ga0114969, IMG submission 87316) | Freshwater microbial communities from Lake Montjoie, Canada to study carbon cycling - M_130807_MF_MetaG | ecosystem: Environmental > Aquatic > Freshwater > Lake | place: Lake Montjoie...
CAGGTAATTGGTTGGGGCACGGATCTCCCATGCCGGTGTACTGGCAGTCATCTTGACAGAATAATCCTAACAGGGGGCGCGTGCTGCAGTCGGTGCTTCGGTGGTGTAGATTCTTGAGATCATTCTCCGTGATGGGTCCTTTAGTTGCCAATAGGAGCCGATCCACTTCTTCCCGGAGAGGGTGGTACTGTGACCACATTTTTTGGCGTAGCTTGCGCAGCTCCGCCCTGATCCGTGCCTGTTGACCCTCCTCTTGTTGGCCCATGTGAGTCACCGGCTCTTTCTGCCTGATGATGCACAATTCTTTTTTGACGTCAAGTTTGGCTGGTGCCCTGGAGGAACTTCGCATGCCTCCACGTAAACGGGTTTTCAGCAGAATCTGTTGTCTATAATCACTACTTACCTTGTCCGAGTCTTCGAGTGGAGTGCCATTCACCATCAGGTAAAGGTCCGGATTCGTACCATAATGTGCACTGATGATCCGCGTGAGTTCCCCCGCTGTCATAACGGTATCATACCGAACCATCACTCGTATCTCATGTTTTAGAGTGGAACAGATTCGGAAGATTTGGAGAGGGAGAATAAATGTAGTTTCCTCTGTCATGGTCTCATTCTCGTAGATCACTCCCGCTTCCCGGGGTGTCCGGGTCCACCTTATTGGTGGAGTAGCAGCGTATCTATCCAGGGGGGACTTGTGTGACGGTGACATGTCCTTTTGACCTGGTCGTAGTCTCACGTCCATCTGACGGCGATGGGATCTTCTTTTCAAAAGGTACTTCCAACGTCTACTCAGGAGCATCTTCGAGGCATGTGTGTGTCTGACCGTGTTCCACCAAGACTGTCTCCTCTGGAGGTGGGCTGGGGACATGCTGGACTTGACAAAGTGGACGGGTGATATATGTTCCGCCTGTGTTCCTCCAGCGTGAATGAACGTGCAGGTATGCACTGTCTCTGTGCACGATCTAACGTTATCTCGATCGTCTTTTCCCGTCAATAGGTGCTGCCCTTGAGTCGTGCCGGTCCCCAGGTGTAGCTGAAATTTTTCGAGAAGAGAAAGCCATACCCTGCTGGCACTTAGAGGATGTTCTATCCGATGCTGGTGGAAGAGATAGTGGGTAGGCTTGAAGTTCTGAAATGCCTTTTCCAGTACCCGATAAATTGCCTTTTCCCACAAGATGATCTCCCCCGGGCCGTTTACTGTCATCCAATTGTTCCTCTCCAGATCGGTCTTAGGTTGTGGTGAGCTGGTCATGTTGATGCGGTATAGGATGTAGCGTTGTCGCTCTCCCAGTTGCTGCAGAAGCCAGCCTTGAAGCGGTATGAAATCCTCATGACTTAGTACTGTTGGCGTCTCGGGCGGGATCAGTCCAGTATGGAGCCATCCTTTGTGTCGATCTTCTCCGAGCCCAGTGCCGTTCTGAGCCCAATGACAGTGCCGTCTCCGCCCGACCCTTATTGATGTTCCTTCGTTGTTGTCTTTCTGGATCGTCAGAATCCGCCGGAACCACGGGCGAATGGTGTTAATGACACCAGTAGGAGTTCCTTGAGATTTATTACGATGTCCTATAAATCTCATGGGTTCTGGTTTGGTGTTCCCTGTATGTGTATACAGGGAACAAACTCCTACTTGTCCATTGAGCGCATGTATGTTTTGGCAAGGGCAGGTGAAGGCGAAGCCTTCACCCCCCACCTGTCGTGTATGTGTGTGTGTATGTCGTTTGCGGTGCTCTCCCTTCCTTATGTTTTTGGGTTGTCCCTGCCTATGAGGGGGGGTGAGGCCATGGCTCTCATCCGCTTGCTCTATCCCTTTACCCGCTACTAGAAACCCATGCATTGGGATCCATAACGGCTGTTGGGGGGGTTGTGTGTATGTTGTGAGTCGAACCTGTGGATGTGTGTGTGGTTTATTATGTGGGTGGTTATGTATGTTCGCCCTTAGTATGTCTGTATGTATGTCTTGGCTTCTGCGATATGGTTTAGCCGAGCCTCTCCTTCTGTATTGCCAATGGCTATGTTTGTCTACCCTTAGTATGTTGCTATATGTATAGTTTGTTTTATGAATGCCCTTTGTGTTGTGCCGTGAGCGTGTGTGTGGTGTGTACTGTGTTGTGTTATACATATTGTGTGGCTTGTGTATGTCTGTGGTGTTGTAATGTGGATGTGTGTGTGGTATATATGGTCGTACTTGTAGTCCAGACGGTTTCCCTCTAAGTGAGGAGGCCGTCTGTTCGTGCTTTCTGCCTGCTAAAACACTGGTACCACTTAAACGCCCAGTCCTTCCGACTGCTTTGCGTCGTTCACTCACCCTCCTATTGGAGTGTAGGAACGGCGCAACCCAGCCAGGACTGTGGTACCCCCTGGAACCCCTAGACCTATTCATGTCTAGGGTTTTTGGCTGGCTCTACTGTCGTCCTCTCTATTACTACGGTTTCGCCACCTAAGGTGACATCTTCCATCGCGTCGCTAGCTTCAGAGGCCTTGCCCTCCTCGCCAGCTGATCTTTTTGCTCCCCTACCCTTGGCCAAGCCGTCACCCATCGTGAGTTTCTCTTGGGCCCACCTCTTGGCGCTCGACTCTAGTTCTTCCCTCGATGTCCACGTGGTAGTCAGTTGCATGAGGTCCACAATTCCCACGATGCTTTTCGGGCGGTGGGGGCTCAAAATGTCTTCAATCACACTGTCCGGAGCTGTGAGCAGGGTGCCCTCCTTGACCTTGCTTCCCAGTATCACTCCTTCCATTATGAGTAAAAGGATGACTCGCAGCAGGAACGGGGAGGGAATGTTGCAATCATTGCTCTCTTTAGTCCAGGCGTATGCGCTGGGAAGAGTCCGTAGCGATAAGGAGAGGTCGTTATTGGCAGCAACCTCTCTCCTGTCGGATCTCTTGAATGCCGAGGTGTCTTGCTCAAGGGAAGGGTCTAGTTTGATTGTCCATCCCCAAAGGAGGAAGGATCCATGTTCCACAATTAATCGTCCTGTCTGATCTTGTAAAACCCCGATGGCCCTCTTGTCTAGACTTGACGATACTTCCAGAGGGCTCGATAGCCCCTTCCAATGCTTCGGGGTAGACAACCCATACATAGTGAGAGGCGTATGCCATCTACCTAACGAGTCTGCTTTCCCTACAATGAGCAGGACGGCCTCCCCTTTGCCCGTCAATACTGCCGAGACTGTCTCGATCATGGGACCGAGGTTACGGATGGTTTGGGTCAAGCAAGATCCCAGGAAGAGCTGCGGGTGTTCTTTAGCCGCTAGAGACGGAAAGGTTGGCCACCCTGCGTGTGAGAAATCATTGTATTCGCGATCTGATAGAAGATCAAGCGCTCTTGTCAATTTTTCGAACTTGTTTTCACCAACGGGGCTATCTTTGATGAGAAGGAGCATGAAGCCCGGTGATTGTGCCTTGTCCATCAGAATTTGCCACACATGTTCCAGTGCTTGTGGATTTGGTGCTGGCAGAATGCTGCTGTTGATAGCTGTACCGAAAGGGATTCTTTCGAACCACTCTCCCTGTTGCGGGTTCAGCGTGCATTTTGGCAGTACAAGACTGTTCTGTTGGTGAGAATAAATAACCAGCTTCCTGTCAGTAAGCAGTTTATCCAGTATCTTGTTTCTCTCTAGAGGAGAAGTGAGCGAGTGGGTAAACTTAGGGGCCATTTCTTCCGTTATCGAGGCGCGATCTTTGATCCATAGGCCCCCCTCCCTGGCTCTGGATGTCAATGTATCTCCATAGTTATCTTGTAGGGCCGGTTGGAGGTTGACCTGAGTGCCTGGGAGAATTGATGCCAGAAGAAGGGGAAGGGACTCCCGTCCTAGGTCTGTGACGCATGATCTTTGCACATAAAAACCATAGCTGTTATTAAAGCGTACAAAGTCGATGTCTGAGGCCTTCCGCATGTTGCCCAGGGTCTTGTAGACCGCCATAGGAGAGGCTACAACGTTTAAAGTCTGTGCTATGTAAAATACGTGGTGTGGGTAGTCCGCTTGAGAGGGCAGGGCTGGTTTGTAAAAAAAACCGTCGTGATGGAGAAATGCATCTCTTGAGATCGTCGGTAATTCTAAGGCTGACAAGACATCCTGGGTCATTAGCTGGCCCTTCCTAACATATTCAGCGACAAATTTTGCAAGATCTGCATCTTCTATTTCTTCCCCCTCCGGGCGATCCCGTCCCACGGAGCTCCATCGTGCGCCATTGGCAATGGGGAAGAGTTCCTCACTGTTCGTATCTTCTCCATCGTTAAGCGGCTGATCGAAGGAGTCACGTCTTTGGATCCATATGACTCCCTGCGTGACCGTGAAGTGTTCCTTAAGTTTCGCGACAAGAGCTTTTATGTCCGTCCTGTCATTGAGGTCTGTCGTAGTATTTCGCCATGAAATCGTGATTGATGGTTCCCCCGGCACGTGTGGTAGTGGGAGGTTACCTGTCTTGATCATGAGCGCGCCTTGTTTCAGTTCTCGAACCGAGGCGCATCTGGATACTAAATCCGCGCCTATCTGTGGCGGGCATTCGAACATGAGGTAGTGAAAAATCATTTTGTCCTTGACCGCCACTACTGCCGATGCTCCCAAGTCCGTAAAGACCCGCCTCGAGCGCGATGGTTTGTCCTTTCCAAAACCGTGTTCAGTTTTACTGTCGCTCAGGCCATTGTCTATGACGGTCCACGCTGCGCCTTTGATCCAGAATATCACCGGAATTTCTCCCTCCTGGGGATGAAGGCTGTCCTTGAGTTCTTGCCACCATCCATTGGACAGGAGACTCTCTGCTGCTTTTGCTGGCTCCGTCTTTGTTTGGGAGGCCAGGAGCTGAGAGAGAGACGTCGTCATCTTTGTCAGCATGTCCGTAGTGGTGGCTGTGACCCTGTGGGACGATTGAGCCATATTCGTTGTCACCGACGTAGCGTATATGAAAAAGTTCTCCAAATCGGCTGTGGATGGGGGTTCCATTCCTGACCATATTTCCCGCCACTTAATTTCTAGATTGCCTACAAACGTTCGTCCCGATTCCATCGCCTTTAGTCTCATATCTATGAGATTCGTGAAGCCCCGTTGCATTGGGTTGAGGTTGGAACGTAGTTTTGGTTCTCGAAGGCTGAGTAGGCAACTAAGTACACTTAGTTCCTTTGATATTCCAAAACGGATTTCTATGCTGGTGCCTGAAGATACCTCCAGGATGCGCTGCTTGCCTTCTTGCGAAGTGACAAACAGGGTAGTCCTGGGAGGCCTATCGCGTGCGCCCTGTTTATAGCTCAAGCGGGTTTGGCCTCTAGTGCCGTGAAATCCTGTGTCTGTGATTTGTACTGCTCCTATATATTGGCCTAATTTCTCCGGCCCTACCATGCTGTTACGGATCTGATTGGTCAAGAAATGTTCGACCTGCGTGTCTCGTAGATCTAGGGCCGCGAGAATGTTGAAGAGAGTCTTAACTGGAGAGCTTTCCTCCCACACTATTTCCAGCGCATGGTCTCTCGCGCCCTCGCACGTACAGTAATATTCTTCTCCACCAATCATTGTCGTATCTCCTTTGAAGAGAGCGTCGAGTAGGGCTGGGGGAAATGCCGATATAGATACTCGAAAGGCTTTCGGGCCCATGATGTTACGGTTTTTCTCATCCTTGGCCTCTGTTACTGTACTAAGCGTGTCTATGGCGGGCTTCGTACTGGGGTTGAACCCTTGAAACCAATTCTCCACCTTGCTCTGTGTAGTTGTGGCCTCCATACTTGTGGCCTCTAGAGTGATGCGGAATCTGTCGCCGTCTGGTCTGGTCATGGTACCCACTTGGAGACGTTTCGATCGTGCTATCGCATCTAACTCTTCAACTGACATTATTTGGAGTGTTGCTCTTGTCGCCAGTTCTACCATCTCTGTTCTCATAGAGCGTTGGTGCAGGGATGGTAAAACCAAGTTACGGATCTTATTAATATCAATTTCTTCCGGGAGTTTTGGCAATTCTCTTAGCGCCCTCTGAATCACCTCCAGGTATGCCGTTGCTTCCAGGTTGCGCAGAGCAAGCGATTCCCTCTGCTTGCCCTCCCGGTCTTGCTTTTGGGCTTTCGCCGCTTCTGTCGCTCTTCGTTTACGGAGTTCCTCGCTTAGTCCCATGCCCGATTCGACCCCTGCCTCTTCGTCCGCTTCTTGCTCTCTCTTCTCGCGTTCCTTTTGGTGGAGGAGTTGCAGGGCACGGAAGGCGGCATTCACCGGGGACATATCAGTTGCTGCTGGTGATCCCGGGTGTTTCTTTTTGGGGGCTCCCCCTCGACATCGAAGTTTCAAGTCGATCAAGCCATCTTTAGGAATGTTGTAGAATTCCAGGCTCTTGTCAGCCTTTAGCACCTTGTTGCCATATTTTAGAAAATACAGGTCTTCCGAGGTGAGCCCGTAGTGTGTTTGAATGGCTTCTTGTACCTCTTGTACCAGTGATGTAGGCTGGACCATGAGGACTCTCGTGACGCCTCGGTAGTCTTTCAAGAAAAACTGCTGCCCGTCTTGGTGCACGATGAGCGCGCCGCGGTTCCTTGAGGATTGCGTATGATTGTGTATCTCTGTCATGTCTCCTTCTCCACGTAGATCTAGCGCACTGGTGTTGTGCGTCTCTTCGGGAGAAGAGATGCAACCGGTGGAGACTGGCCTCACTGCTGCGAGGTGCACCTCTTCTCTCGCTGAAGTGCAGTCGATTGATGAGGGAGCAGGCGAGTAAGCTACCGGGTCCTTTGCTTCAGGCGTCATCCATGCTGGGTGGTGGTGTCGATTTTGTCCTTCCACCTCGCTCATCGTGTGGTAGCTTCGTATGCTATGCGTGAAGTTATCTGCTTGCAAGCAGAGTTTCCATGTAGTCGTGTTATCCTCGTTCCTTTTTTCCTCAATTGTGAGGGGGACCAGGGTCACTTCGGTACTCTTTGTGCAGAGAGTGCCGAAGCGCATGAGATAATCCTGATCCTGGTTCATCTCGAGTGCGTTCGTCTGCGTAAGCCATGTATCATCACGCTTACCCGCAATCCATATCTTCTCCTTCTGGATTACGTTCCCGCACGGAATTTCCCAAATTATGTTCGGCGTGAAGAATATCTCTTTGGTCCGTAGGGTCACCCCATGTTCCTTTTCTATGGTGACTAGGTACGTCTTGTCGATTTGGCGTCGGTCATACATCTGTATTACAGATACCGCATATTTTGTCGGCATAGATCGTAACATACCAATGGCTAGGACTCCTTCTGGAGTCAGGAACGAGACAAACTCATTTTTTACATATGTTGTCTCCACTGGCAGGAATCTGAATAAAGTTCTGGAAAAACCATCCACCTGTGAAGGGTGTCGTTCTTGGTGAAACAAGGCGCTGAGTGTTGCAATACTCGTACCCGGTTTCTGTCTTTTTCCTTCGTCGAGCCATTCCTGTGTTGGTGGAATGCTACCGTCGGTGACATTGTCATTATGTTGGAGGAGTATTTCCGATCCTTCCCCTATGCCATAAGCCTGCAGCGGTGTGTCCTGCTGTAGAGTGATGGTTTCATCGGTCTCTGGATTCCGATACATTAAGAGGCCGTCTTTAGCTGAAGGGCTCAGGTCTGGTCTAGCGCCGAGTAACTCTCTGAGAGCAAAAGTCGGTGCGTCCGGGACGATATGTTGGTAGTAGGTTTTCAGGGCCCCCTGGCCTAAGATTCCCGAAGAACCTACGTCTTGTCTCGTTACGATTTGGAGCTTTATAGTGTGGTGAGCGAGCCGCTGGCGAGATCCTGGGGAGATGGCGCTGTAATGGACAAATCCTTGAGACCTGGAGAATTCATCTAGAATTGATCGGATCTTCATGATTGAGTCATTATTGAACCCCAATCCTCCGTCGCAGGTGGGGCGGCATAATTTGCTCGTTGCATGGTCGAAGTAGTATAGCAGTTCTGTCAGGGTTTGTCCGTTGATGTCTAGACTCAGTACCATAAGGGCTGCCTGGGTCAGATTGAACTTGAGCAGTAAATTTGCTACCTGTACGGTTGGCCATTGTTCTATAGGCGATTCTGATGGCCATGGTAGCGTGTGATAAAAGATCCGGCCAAGTTTTGCCAGGACAGTGTCCTGGCAAATTACCCTCGCACGGTCAGGGGCCCCCTCTCGATAGGGAGGTGTCCCACCCGTATGGGTCCCCATATATTGCGGGTATGTAGAGCGGAGGTGGTTAACCAGGAGCCATAGTTTTGATTTTTGAGCGAGAGAAACTGGTATGTCCGGACCCTTTGCCCATTTTTGCGGGCCCGACTCAATAAGATAGCACAATTCCGATAGAGTGTGAACAGCCTTGAATAGGTAGGCAATTTCTTGCAGGCCAAAACGGTTCAGCATCTGGAGGAGGATGTTGTGAAGCGGGCATGCGTACGTGGACGGGTAGGGGGATGCCTCCGTGAAATGCGTCCTCTGCTCCCATGGCACCTCTATCACCTTGTGGCAGTGTGGGCATACCTCTGGAGAAAAACGTATTTCTTTCAGCAGCGCATTCATCTTCAGTAGCGCCTTCGTTTTTTGCAGTTTTCGGGCATTCACCTCTGACATTGTGGCTGTCGTGGAGGTGATCTGGAGTTCGTCTGTATTCCCCGTTGTGGAAACGTTCAGAGGCCATCCCAAATCCCATCCCGATTCGACCACTGGAGGTGTGGGCTCTAGAGTCTTATGAGTGAGGCAGATAGTGGCACCCTGCTCATGGAGAGCTAGGAACATCAGTTGACCCACTTTTGTGCGATTATGGTGTTCCTGCTTCAGTTCCATGTTGGCTCTGTCCAGGTCGCTCTGGGTGGCATTGGATTCACCCCGATCGATTTGTAGCTGCAGAACAATTGGTTGATCACCCGGTAATTGGTGTGCCCGTACTTGGAATGCCGTTGTGGAGGTGAATATTTTCGCTGAATTGGCGATCGTATCTAGGAGCTGCCAAAGAGGTTGTTGATGGCTGACTATCAGACGGACTAGTCCTTCCCTTCCGTTTTCGCCCGAGTAAAACGGCCGCTTCAGTTTCATCGTTTTGGTAACCGCGATCTTAATATTTACCCTGGTTGAAGAAAAGAGAATGTTCAGGTTCGGTTGCCCGGAGTAATGTGCGATGCGCAGGGCCTCGCCCCGTGTATTCACCGCGAGTAGGCGGAATGAGTCACTGTGCAGATGTTGAACAAAGCCATTACCATAGGTGCCCCAAAATGAGCGCACGTCTTCATCGACGGTATAATTGCCCACACAGAGAAGGAGATGAGTCCGGTGGATTATGAGCACTGGTTGCTCTTCACGGTCTTGTTTCTCCTCGCGTATACATATCTCCAAATCCAGGCTGTCAGTTTTCCTGTGTCCGTGTTCCCTAACCTTTACTTGTGGAAATGTTGACGGTGGGGTCCATGGGGTATCCAGGGCCAGGAAGTCTTGCAGGTCCTGTCTAAGCGCTTTGAGAACTATGTCTGATTCACCCTTCCAGGATTCCAATCGTCCAAGGTTACGCAGCAACAGGTATTTTAGAGGGGAAGAGGATACTATGTGCGTTACTTGATCTGGTATGTAGACCGATCTCTGACGCTTGCCCATGCCATCTGCCATCATGACGAAAGCAAAGTCTTCCGTGATCAGGAGCATGGACTGCAAGGCGGTTGATATCATTTCCTTAGTTAATGCTGCCAGTGTCACTATCCCTTTTTTCGGTCGTTTGGGGGATGGTGATTCCGTCAGATGCTGTACCATTGCGTGTCGGATCATTCCGTTGTATAAACTCCAGGTTTTTGCCTGTTGGATAAAGTCACCGCGATGAAACATCCGTCGTGCTGCTTCACCTGTAATGATTATGCCCGCTGCCCGAGTCAGGCAGCGGGAGGGGAAGGAGTTAGGATCGCCAAGGCCCCCTAAAATATCTTGCGATGGTGGTTCACGAATATGCGAAGGCTGTATTGTGTAACGGTGCGCATAGAAGATTCTTCTGAGCTGTGCTCTGGATTCCTCCGTAAAGAGTGAAGGGAGTGAAATGATTTCATTGGGTAGAGACACCCGTATCGGGAATATGTCCCGCTTTTGGGTTCTACCCGCAAACAAGATCATTGCCAGCCACTCCCTTGCATGGCAGGCTTCTTTTAGATCGTTCCAAGGTCCATATGTCTCGAATCTGGCCCCATTGACTATCGCGTTATGCCCGCATGCCGGAAGTATGAATTCGTAAAAGAAATTGTTGCGAGTTTTAATGCTGTATTTCCTAATCCATCCGTTATGCAGTAGCTGCGTGTTTTCCATAAAGGAGAGGGGCGGGTCCCCTCCTTCGGTCCATGATGTCGCGAGTTGTTTCACTTGTATCTCGTGTCTCTGTAATGTTTCATGGATCGTTGCCATGGACCACAAGATGTTGTGTATGCGTTTATCATTATGAAATGTCGGGATGGGTTGATCTCTGTGCAGGTTCCTTTGTACTGCCCTTCTTGTCATTAACCAATCGTATACCCGGGACGCTTCTTGGAATGTAGGGATACCTGGCGTGAGAATGTATGGGCTATCTATGCAACCTTTTCCCGGGCAGGAGGTAACCACATTCCATTGCAGGGTGGGCGTGAAGCTTTCGCCCTGTTTCGTAAGACGAGATTGTGGGAATACACCTCCGAACCCGCCCACCCCTGCTGGCTGTATAGCTGGCTGGAGACTGAGGTCGTATATACGGCGTGTTAGCTCATCTGTACTCAGGCCCTCGTTCTCTTGAGTGTTGTCGTTCTTCTCTATAGGCTCATACTGTGCGGGGATTTCCTCATCTTCCCAGAGGCCTTGTAGATCGCTCTGGGTGGCCGGCCTCGCGTCTATGTAAGCTGTGAGAGCCGGTGGATTCGCGGATGACGCCAACAACCACTGCGAGGACGAGGAGATTTTTTCCGCAATGAGTTTGAGTTGTTCTCTGCATCTCTGGTGGTGTCGTCCCTCCACCCTCTTGGGGGTCGATGTCGTCAGGCCTATCACCGTCCTTGGAGCCACCCTTACACCGCATCCGCATAAAAATCTTGGAATTGGGCTTGATTCCGTACTGGGACAGCGTTTTCTTCTTCTTCAATTTTTTTGAACCGTATACCATATAAAACTGAGACACGGGAGTGTCCTCCAGAAGCGAAGAGGCAAGTTCCAATTCGTTAATTGTTGAATGAGCCGGTATCCTGATTACCTTTGTTTTCCCGCTTATACATTGGATGAAGAATTGTGCTGAGTCATCCCGCGACCGTAAAATATCCGACTTAGCGTCGTCTGGCTGAACATCTCGTTCGTATATCCAAACGTGGGCCTCTGATTGAATAGAATCATTCATCAACCAGTCTGCATCCCGCACAACCTCTATGCTTCTATGACATAGGTCATCCAGCTTCACCCATTTCTCGGTGTGAGATCCTGGAACCTTTGTGCGCATAATGGTGTAGAAGTGGCCTGAATTAGCATGTTGGCCTCCTTTGTGGCAAATCACTGCCTTTAGTTTGAATGGCCCCCCTTCCTCAGCAACGTGGCTGTCTGGAGAAAGATGCTTCGTTGGCAAGGATTCAGAGAAGACTATTCGTTGATTACATCTGCGCCAGGGGTTTGCTGCTTGCCCTGGGTTAATTCTCTCTGCATGAATAAATAGCGTGTCGGAGATCTTGCGCAGGTGGATGGTTGTGATGTGATTGTGGACATCTTCTTTAGGTGATAAGGTCTCCTGAATGAGACTCGTTAAGTGAATTGGCTCTGAGCTCGCATCATCCTGAGTCCCGATTGGAGCATATGACAAGTGGAGGATCCCTATATGCTCTTTTGAAACGTCGGCTAGCCTATTTGGTGCTTTTCCGATTGTCTCAATTGAGTGTTTTGCCAGTCCAAATGTGTCGGATAGGAATGCTAAAAATTCGGCGATGCATTGCTGTCCTTTTACGCTCGTCCATCCACATTGCTGGCATGCGTAGCGGATGTCTTGTATTGTGGTTGCCGAGATGTGTAGAGCCGTTCCCTGCCCGTCCTGTGCCATCACGGTTCTGATGGGTTGAATCAGTCCATTGTTTACAATTTGCCGTAATGTCGATATCGGGTGGTCTATCTTTGAACTCTCGGCTGATATCAATGCGAGTCCCTCTGATGTAGCGGCGAAGGTAAGTATTCCATTCAGTATATAGCATGAGTCCTCGATATTAGAGATCCGGATATCTGTAAGTTGGGCGTTCAGGGAATTATCCAGAATTATTGGGGTGCCCTGGTCACGGATGGATTCCTGGATAGCCCGATTGAGCATTTCCTCGTCTGATACGGCTGCAGGGGTAGGAGTGGCTCCATGCGGGTCATAAAGCCCTGCAGTCATACTTGCAAATGTGTTTGCTGACCTTGTTCCCGATTTGGTTTCGATAGCCTTGTCGTAGACCACTGCTGGCATACCGCCATAAGTATCAAATGTTGCCGGTTTATGTCCCGAAATGTTGCCTCTGTTGTCACCACCTTCCTTGCTGGGGCTGACTCCTGCGATATTTCCGCTGACGATATCGTTGGCGCTGCCTCCGTCATTGGTGCCGGTTGTTGAGTTATGACCCATGACAGCATGTCTTCCATTACCTACTTCGGTAGCATTAATTGTGCCAGCTGCTGCCATTTTATTGTTCTTTCTTCGGGTTGGCTGCGTTTTCATTGTTCCTTTTCCGGGGTTGACTACAAGCTGTTTCTGCTCAAGCACCTCGTATGCCTGTACATCTTTCTTCGCTTGAGGATATTCGTTGTCCTTCGACCCCGTATGAGTCACTGCCCAGGAGTCGTAGTTAGTGGATGTTGCCTGCACGGCGCGTCCATTCCACCTCTTTATGAGGATCCATCGCCCCTTGTGAGGCCTGCTTTTAGCGGGAAAGGGCGCTTTCCCAGGTGAGGTGATGCCTCCCATTGGCGGAGAGTGTTCATTTCGGGTCCTATTGGCTTCCGTCAAGCAACCCACCAAAGTGCTCTCTCCTTTGTTGTTATTTTCGACCGGCCAATCCTCCTTCTTCTGTCGCACGGTTGAGCTATGGTTATCCACCGAGCAACTGTCTGTCTGGTCACCTCCCTTGATGTCATCGGCTGCCTGTGTCGTCGCTTCTTGGGCCCCTCTGCTCAATATCTCCCCGACCCCGTCCTTGTGGATGGGTTGTTGCGAGAAAGACTTGGGTTGACAGAACAATAGTTTGACATCTTTGCGGGCGAGCTGAGAATGCGGAGCTGTGCGGTTGCTGTTAAGGTGTTGTATGGGTGGGTACCAAAGGCCCTTAGAGGCGTACCCTTGTGTGCTACTGCTGCACATGTTGGTAATGATTTCCATTGGGCGTGTCACTGTCATGCCATCCGCCACGTAGCTCCCAGTGCATGTTTGGTTCTCTGGATATGCGTGACTGAAGGTATTCGTTCCTTGATAATAGTTGGCCTCGTTGCCATTATTTTTCAATTCCCCAAGATAATTTGCCTGCCCATTGCCCCAGTTTCCTGGACCAGTGTAATTCTGCGGGATCGTGATTGACCTTGCAGGGATGGCATTACCATTTGTCTCTTTGTAGGGTAGCTCCATCGTGGTGTAGTTGCCATACGCGTTTCTATTGTCATGTTGCCCAGCGCTCTTTTCATAGCCAAAATTGTGCATGGGCCCGTGAAATTGGTGTGCCAACTGACCATTTGGTGTATAGGCAGTATCGCTCATCCTGCCCGAATATTGCCCATTTGGAAATGCATGATATATGTGTCTGTGTCCATGGAGTTGAGCATGACCCGGTAGTGTATTACAAATATCTTCACCTGGTATGTGTCCCATGTCCATTGCACCAAGATTGATGTAATGTGGCTCGTTATAAATAATAGCTTGCTGCTCCTGCATGTGGGTCTTCCCGCCCGAAGTGTTTGAATTTTGCCCGTATGGTAGTGTCTCAAAGACGTTGCCGTATGTGTTGCCACTGTAATGCTGACCATGAATGTATCCGTATCCACAACCACTCGCTCCCATCTGTCCGCTGTACTGATTTGCGTGCTGCCCCAGCATATGGACGGCGTTCCCGCCCAAATTATTTGAACTTTGCCCATAAAGAATGTGGGGACTACGGTGCTGCAGGTTTGCCCAGAGCGCATGCTCTAGTGAGCTGGTCATTGTGCAGATCCCACGCAGAGAATCCGGTGGATCCGTCGTAGGTAAGATATTTTGTTGGAAGGCTGCCCCGATTGAGTTGGAGAGTCCACCTGGTAGAGAGAGATAGGTTGCGTCAGACGCGGGAGATGTGAGCCGGCAAGGCCTGAGAGTAGGGTTTTGTTCCAGATGAAACAGTGGCACCAAGTTCGATTGGCACGAAAA
>Ga0114969_10002772_pt1 | contig 14288 bp, 10 predicted proteins | sample M_130807_MF_Meta_FD_87316 | JGI IMG/M metagenome (GOLD analysis project Ga0114969, IMG submission 87316) | Freshwater microbial communities from Lake Montjoie, Canada to study carbon cycling - M_130807_MF_MetaG | ecosystem: Environmental > Aquatic > Freshwater > Lake | place: Lake Montjoie...
ACAGCCAGCATCGCCCGGCCGGCGAAATGTTGGCCCAATATACACGCCTCGCCCAGCACGGGCGCGTTTGCCACTTCGCCGGTCCCGAGAGCCGATGCGATCCGTAACCCGTACCAGCCGAGCCGCACATGCAGGCAGGCTGTCTCACCGCTCAAGGAAGCGAGCTGATGCAAATAAGGGAGCACTGCTTCGCGCATCCGAAAGCGCCGCAGAAGCGAGCGCCGCAATTGCTCAACCGCACCGCCCATCACATAGCGCGAAGACGATTGATAGCGCGCCACGAGCCCGGCTTTGACCAGCGCATCGAGGCTGCGGAATGCGGTGCCCGGAGGCAAGTCCATCGCGCGCGCGATTTCGGTCACGGCCAGCGGCTGCTCACTGCGGCCGATCGTTTCGAGAATCCGCAAAGCGCGGCGCGCGGAGCTGCTCATGCATCCACCAGGAATGGCGGCGCCGGAAACAGACGCGCCTCGCGTTCCAGCGGCTCCATAATGGCGCGCATGCGCGGCAACGCGGCTTCGATCTCAGCCAAATCGAAGCGCTCCCGTGGGCCGCCGACGGTCACGATGGCATGCGGCCTGCCGCTCGCGTCGCGGATCGGAAAAATCGCATAGGCCGCGCTGGCATGATGCGGATTGCGCCACAAGACATAGGGCACGCTGCGGATAGCCCTTATATCCTCCCAAATCCCTTTTGCCGTTTGGCTTGGCGGGTCGGGCGTGGGATGCGGACGAGCCAGAGGCGCAGCCGCCTTCAGATATTCCGCGATGTCCGCATCCGTCAGATGAGCGAGCAGGACGCGCGACATCTTTGTGCAATGCAGCGGCACCGGCGAACCGCGCTGGCTGCGGAGCACACGTGCCCCTAGCGCCTGAATGTCGTCCACCGTGACACGATTGCGCCCCACGATGATGGACAGATAGACGCTCTCGCCGGTGAGGTGATGCAGCTGTTCGAGCACGCTCCGGCTGAGCGCGACAATGCCGGATTCGCCGCTTGTGCCCGCGGCAAACGCGAAAAGCCGCGGCCCCAGCTGGTACCGCTCGCCACCGGCGTCGCGCATCAAATAGCCCTCCTCCGTGAGGGTCGCCAGCGCGCGGTAGACCATGTTCTTGGTCATGCCGAGTTCGCGGGCGATTTCGCTTACACCGCGCGGATCGGTGTAGCCGGCGAACGCCGTCAGCACCGACAACACCCGCTGCGTCGCTTGATTGCGATATCGCACGGCTTCCGCAGCAGATTTTTCGTCAGGGATCATGGTTTGACAGACGGAACGGACGCCCGATAGAATTGAGGAAGTAAAATAGATTTCACATACTATAACGATATGGGAGGTGGGGCAACATGGCCGTTTCAGCCCCGGAAACGAACCGCGTCGATCTAGGCGGGGTTAGCGTTGAAGTCACCGAACGCGGGCGCGGGCGGCCGGTTCTGTTCCTGCATCCCGGTCATCCGGCCGGACGCGTCGATCCGAACGCGCGCGTGCTTGAGCTGCTGGCGGAAAATGCGCGCGTGATCGCGCCCACCCACCCCGGCTTCGGCATGGATCAGGCGCCACGGCACCTGACCACCGTGGACGACCTCGCCTATCTCTATCTGGATTTGATGGAAGCGATGGCGTTGCGCGATTGCGCCGTGGTCGGCGTTTCGCTCGGCGGCTGGATTGCGGCGGAAATTGCCGTCAAGACGACCGAGCGCATTTCGCGTCTTGTGCTCGCAAACAGCGTCGGCATCAAACCGGGTGACCGTGAGACGCGCGATATCGCGGACATCTTTGCGATGACCGATAAGCAGCTCGGCGAAATCGCCTATGCCGATCCCGCCAAGATGATGCCGAACACCAAGACATTGCCGGAAAGCGACTTGGTGATGATGGCGCGGTCGCGCGAAGCGACGGGCCGCTACGCCTGGACGCCCTTTATGCACAATCCCAAGCTGAAGCAGCGCCTGAACCGCATCCGCATTCCCACCCTCGTCCTTTGGGGCGAAGCCGACCGCATCGCCAAACCCGATTACGGACAGGCGCTTGCCGCAGCCATTCCTGGCGCGCGCTTCAATACGATTACAGGCGCAGGCCACTTTCCCCATCTTGAGCAACCCGAAGCGTTTGCACGCAGCGTGAGCGCATTTCTGCAGGAGACCGGCCGATGAGAGTCTTCCAATTCACGGAGCAGCCCTATCCGGACGCGTGGAACGACCATAACGGTTCGCTCCGCGTGAATTTGCCGAACCGCAAGCTCGATCCCAAGCACGCGGCCGATCTGTTCGAACGCTATTACGACGAATGGCAACTCGCCGACGAACTCGGCCTGGACATCATGCTCAACGAGCATCACGCGACGGCGACCTGCATGAGCGCGGCCGTGGTCGTCGGAATGTCCGTATTGGCGCGCATTACCAAACGCGCCCGCCTGCTGGTGCTGGGTTACCCCATCGCCAACCGCCCCGATCCCCTGCGCGCCGCCGAAGAGCTGGCGATGATCGACGTGATTTCGCGCGGACGTTTGGAAATGGGCTTCGTCCGCGGCGTGCCGCAGGAAGTGCCGATTGCCAACATGAATCCGGTGTTTCAGTCGGACCGCTTCTGGGAAGCGCATGATTTCATCATGAAGGCGCTGACCTCCCACGACGAGCCGTTTAATTGGGAGAGCGAGAACTTCAACTATCGCCACGTGAACGTGTGGCCGCGGTGCTATCAGCAGCCGCATCCTCCCGTTTGGAGCACGACGGGCAGCACGCAGACCGCTATTAAGCTCGGGGGCTATGGCTATGTCATGGCGACGCTCGGTACCGGCTACGACACGCGCCGGCTCTATGACGCCTATCGCAAAGGCTACACGCAGAAATTCGGCACGGCGGCGCCCGCCGACCGGTTTGGCTATCTTGGATTCGTCGCCATCGGCCATACCGAGGCGGAAGCGCGCCGCCGCGGCGAGTTGATCGCGACGTATCCGCGTTCCTCGGCCATCGTGTTTGCGCCGTTCCGCAACCCGCCGGGCTACCTGTCGATGGAAGACAACGTCCGTATGCTGAAGGGTGAAGGAAAGCCGCGCAGCTACACCAAAGATGGCCGCGTCATCGAAATGGCCAAAGGCAGCGTGCAGGATTTGATCGACGCCGGCGTTCTGTTCTGCGGCACGCCCGATCAGGTTTATGACCAGATCAAAGACTTCGTGGGTCACTGCGGCGGCATGGGCAATCTGTTGATGATGGGCCATGCCGGCCCCATGTCGCACGAAGACACGGTGGAAAACCTCACAATCTTCGCCAAAGAGGTCTACCCGCGCCTGAAAGAACTACGCCAACCCGACCCCATCGCCATCGCCGCGGAATAATGACGCTCCTTTCCTCCCCCGTCGTTACGGGGGAGGTGGATCGCCCGGCATAGCCGGGCGAGACGGAGGGGGCGACGGCCTCAAAGATTGAGCGCAGCAATGCAAGGACGATTGAATGCGCGGACTTGAAAGCAGATTCCTTAGCGTCGACGGCATGCGCACGCACTTCTTCGAAGGCGGACATGGCCCCCACGTCGTGCTGCTGCATTCGGGCGAGTTCGGCGGTTGCGCGGAATTGTCCTGGGAATTTACCGCGCCTGCATTGGCCGAACATTTCCACGTCATTGCGCCGGATTGGCTGGGCTTCGGCGAAAGCGCCAAGCTGTTCAGCTTTGACGATATGCGGACGCTTCGGGTCCAGCACATAGCGGCGCTGCTAAAAACGCTCTGCATCGAACGCGCGCATTTCGTCGGCAATTCGATGGGCGGCGGCATGCTGGCACAAGTCGCGGCGCACGATAATCTCGCTTGGCCCATCGACAAAATGATACTCGCATCGTCGGGCGGCTTCGCGCCGGTGAATGAGGCCCGGCAAATCCTGAATTCCTATGACGGCACGCGCGAGCACATGAAGCGCATCCTGCAAACCACGCTGCTGGTCACGCCTCTGCGCGACGACGAAGACTACCTCGATCGGCGTCACCGTTTGTCGCTCGTGCCGGGTTCTTGGGAATGCACCGCGGCGGCGCGCTTCCGGCGTCCGGGCGTAAAGGGCGGCGAAAAGGAAAACATCGATTACCGCGCCATCAAGCGGCCGACGCTGATCGTCGCGGGCGGCAAAGACCCGTTGCGCGAACCCGGTTATGCCGCCGAGCTACAACAAGAAATCGCCGGCTCCGAATTGGCCGTCTTCGAAGAAGCCGCCCACTTCCCCCACATCGATCTGCCCGACCGCTTCAACGAATTGGCGATCCGCTTCCTGTCGCGATAAGTCGGCCCTCGTCTCAACCCAAACTCACCATGGCCGCCCTTGAGGCGGCTACCCAGCGCGCCCGCGTCCGCGGGCGCAAAAGAATCATCGGCTCGCAGACGCTCGCCTGCTGGGTGGGCGGCTCGGAGGCCGCCCATGGTGATAGGGTTTGCTTACCCCGGCAGTTTATACGCGATCAGTTCGCCGCCGAAGCCGGCGCCGCTGACGGCGATCACGATGTATTGCTTACCGTTCAGCATGTATGTCATCGGCGTGCCGGTCTCGGGCGCGGGCATGTAAACCGCGCCCAATTCCTGCCCGGTCTTCTTGTCATAGGCGCGCAGCATGGCGCCGCGGCGTCCATCCGGTTGCGTCGCAAAACCCGCCTCGCCTGAAATCACCAGCGACTTCGTCACCAGCGTGCCGATGCGGCCCACGCGGCCCGTGCGCGGGATGGTCACGCCCTTCAGCGCGGGATGATTGCGGATGTTGTCCGGCGTTTCGCCATGGGCGATCTGCCAAACCAGATCCCCGGTATCCATGTTGAACGCCGTGATGCGGCCGTAAGGCGGCTTCACCAACGGCAATCCTTGTACTGAGAATTCCGCGCCGCCGCCGCCTTCACCGCCGCCGCCCGTATCGCCCGCAGGCGGCTTATTGGGATCGCTGGCGCGCCCCTGGATAAAACGCATATCGGATTGCGTACGGTCCTTCGGCGGGATCAGGCCAAGGCCCGTGATCTGCGTCGATGAATAGACGAAGAACATATGCGTTTCGGGATCGTACGAACCGCCCGGCCAGTTCGCCCCGCCCGTGGAGGACGGCATCATCAGCGTTGCCAACGGCGCGGGCCATTTGCTGGCGACCGGCGGCGTGAACAGCGGCCCCAGTTTATACTTCGCGGCAATCGCTTGGCCTTGCGCCTTCAGCTCCGGCGTGAAGTCGATTAGATCGTCCAGCGAAACGCCCTGGCGGTCATACGGCGCGGGCCGCGTCACGTAAGGCTGCGTCGGCGCATACCACTCGCCGGGCACTTCGCCCTTCGGGACGGGGCGTTCTTCGATCGGCCACACGGGCTGACCGGTGTAGCGATCGAACACATACAGCCAGCTTTGCTTGGTCGGCTGCATCACCGCTTTGATCGTGCGGCCATTCACCGTGATATCGCCCAGAATCGGCGCGGCGGGAATGTCCATGTCCCAGATGCCGTGATGGACGAACTGATAGTGCCATTTGCGCTGCCCGGTCATCAGATCGAGAGCAACCAAGGTCTCGCCGAACAGCCCGTTGCCGGGACGGTGACCGCCATAATAATCGCCGGTCGGAAGCTCCACGGGCAAATAGACGATGCCGGCCTGCTCATCGACGGACATCTGCCCCCACGAGCCGGCATTGCCGTTATTGGCCCAGGATTCCGCTTCCCACGTATCGTTGCCGAATTCGCCCAGCCACGGGATGGTGTGGAAAATCCACAAACGCTTGCCGCTGCGCACATCGAAGCCGCGGACGTAGCCCTTTTCGTTGTTCGTGCGCTTGGGAACGCCGCCCGGCAAATGTGCCGCGCCAACCACGATGACGTTGCGCGCGACAACCGGCGCCGCGTGCAGGCCGACTTCGCCGGTGACGAGGTCCATCTGCTGGTCGTCATCAAGTTTGAGATCGACGATGCCATTGGTGCCGAAGCTCGTCACGACCGCGCCGGTCTTCGCGTCCAGCGCGAGCATTTGATAGCCCGGCGTCACATAGATGATGCGAGACTCGCGTCCGTCGGTCCAATAGGCGAGGCCTCGCCCGGAGAGGCGGCGCGGAGCACCCTGCCCGCGCGCACCCTCGTCGTGGCGATGCGTCCACAGAACCTCGCCGCTCGCGGCATCCAGCGCCACCACCGCGCGGCGCGTGCCGACGGTGGAATAGATCACACCGCTCACCATCAGTGGCGTGCCTTCGAAATTGATTTCGGGGCGCGGACCGTAGGAATCCGTCTTGAAGCGCCAAGCGACCTGCAGGTCTTTGAAGTTCGTGCCGTTGATCTGATCCAGCGGCGCATAGCGCGTGCTCGCCAGATCGCCGCCAAAGGTGCGCCATTCGCCGTTCGAGGTACCGGGTACGGAAGGCGCCTGCGCAGGCTGCGCCATCAGGCTGTTGAGCCGGCCCACCCCCGCCCCAAGGGCCAGAATGGTCACGGACGCCGACGCCAGCAGATTGCGCCTGGAAATCATGGAAAGCCTCCCAATTGTTATTTGCCCCACTATGCGGCGCGCGCATCCGGCGTTCAACGCCGCTTTTCCTCCGCCGTTATTTCCTCCCCTGTTGTTACGGGGGAGGTGGATCGCCGCGAAGCGGCGAGACGGAGGGGGCGCGCTGCCTGCAGAAACTAGCTTTTCAACCCCGCCGCCCCCGCCCCCTTCGTCGCGCTACGCGCGCGACTTCCCCCGTTACAACGGGGGAAGAAAGAGGGCGAAACTACTTCGCGTAGTCGCGCAGGAATTGGGTCATTAGCGCGCTCACCTTTTCGGGCTGTTCCTGCTGGACCCAATGGCCTGCGCCGTCGATCAGGTTGAAGCTGACCATCTTGGTACAGGCGGTCGTCTGCATCTTCTCGGCCGCGCCCGGAGTCTGACGCACGCCCCAATCGCTTTTGCCGCCGATGAACATCGAGGGCTGATCGATGCTCCGACCGGCGAACGTCCGCATTTCCGCAATGCTTCTGGGGTCCGAGCCCCGCCGCACACGATAGCCTTGCAGCGCGCCGGTGAATTCGGTGCGCGCATATTCGGTGGCATAGACCTCGACTTCGGGCTCGGTCAGCCATTTGCAGTTCGCGATGTAATCGGCGGACGGCATCAGCGGCGCCACATTGGCCGCCATGCCCTTGTCCTTCAGCATCACATAATAATGCGGAATTTCCTCCATCTCCTTGGCGGAGCGCGCCTTCAGAGGATGGGGCTTGTTTCCGGCATAATCGGCGCTCTTGTAGAAATAATAGGCACGGAAGAACGCATGCAGCCCTTGCGGCGCATGCAGCATGTCGTCATTGGCGCCGCGCGTGCGCTGATAGTTCTGATAATATTTGCGCGGCGGATCGAGCTTAGCGAGTTCCGCGTCCAGCTCCTCATCATTGATGGCGCGCGGCGGCGGTGCGGCGCCATTCGCCGTGTTGAGCGCAACCGCCGGCGCGCCTTCAAACGGCGAACTCAGGATCACCACCGAGCGGAAAATATCGGGCCGGATGAGCGCCGCCCAAGAGGCAACAGGCGCGCCCGCATCATGTCCCGCGATCATCGCGACTTGGCGATAGCCGAGGGCATGAACTAACCCGACAGCATCGCGCACCATGTTGAGAATGCGGAACGCATCGCCATCCGCATCATAGGAATTGTCCCAGCCGGTGGTGCGGCCATAACCGCGCTGGTCCGGCGCAATCACATGATAGCCCTGCGCCGCCAAAGGCAGCATGACCTTGCGCCAGCTATAGGCCAGCTCCGGAAACCCATGCAGCAGCATAACCAACGGCCGCCCCGCCGTCTCATATCCCGCCTCCAGGAAATGCACCGTCAGCCCGTTATTATTATCCGCCGTCCGCGTCCGTATGCCCGCCGGAATGGTGCCGTGGCCATAAGGTGGCAACGCCGACAAGTCCGTCCGTACAACCGCCGCGCGTGCGGGTTGCCTAGTCTGCATCGCAGTTCCCGCAGCGACAGCCGAAGCAGTCAAGACAAACCTGCGGCGGGAAAGACGACGAGCAACGACGTAATTTTCATCAGCTAGATTATTTGCCACTTCGTCATGCGCCATAGCCCACCTTTTTCCCCGGATGGCTGTAGAGAACGGCAAGGTACTTTTTCTGCTGGCTGGTGAACAGACCACGATATGGCCCATCCCAGACTTCGCGGCTAGGCTTCGCCTTCCCGAGTCGTTCGTGAATTCCATTCCATAAATCCCACCTGACCAGAATTTTTCCGAAACTCAGTCACGCGAAAAATTATGAGCGAAGAAACGCAACCCGTACCGGAAGCATCAGAGCGAGCTAAAGAAGAGGCTCCTGCTAATCCATTCCCCGTTGTGACCGCAGCGGAGTTTCAAGCTTTCGACTTCGAAGCACCGTTGGCAGGTGTTCGCTATGCGGAAGGTCATTCTCTCGCAACCCTGTATCAAAAAGCAGAAGCAGAAGCGAAGGCGGCGAGCAATGAAGGAAATCGCCGTGTGTACTCATTCCTGCACACAATCTGCTCAATACACTTTACGCCCCACGACAAGTCGCGACCATGGGGGCCAATATGGGAAATGGGCAATCAACGGAGCGCAATTCCGGCGGATTTCTCTGGCGAGCAGACGTCTGCCCTCGCTGAAATTATACGGATCGTGAAGAACCCGGTTCTTCGCTCGCGCTTGGCCGATATCTGCTGGTTGAACAACAGAAAGCTCGGTGCCATCGCCGTTATCGCCGTCGATGCCTACTGCGAATGCGTGGAGAAACTATTGGATGGGCACCTCATGCCCGAGCACGGCGGTGGGGACAGGGGCGCATTCGAGGCGGTCGAATTCCTCGAACGCGGTCTGCAGATTGCCTATGCAACAAGCAAGAGGGGCGTGATCCCAGATCGTCTGAAGAACGCTCTCCAAAGTCTGTACAAACAAGCAACGAGGGAAAAGGCATACGTTGTCTTCCGCAATACAGCGAACCTTGCTCTTTATTATTGCCTCATTGATGAGGGGCAGATTTCCAGCGACGCCGAAGCGTTAGCATCGGCCGCCGACGGGCAATATCCAATCGCCGTCAAAGCCGTTTGGGATCTCGCCGCCAATCTAAACGACCGACTTGATAGGGCCGAAGATAAGCGGCGGTGCCAACTTGGCGCGGTCGATCAGATATTGGAAATGCGCAAGCAGGTCAGCGGCGCTGCGGCCCAAGCGAGTTGGATCATGGATGCCTTGCAGGCACTTCGCCATGTGAAGGGCGTCGAGGATAAGGAGCTGGAACTAGAGCACGATCTCAGGCGCCTACAAAAGACCTCCATGAAGGAAATGGCGGCCATCCCAATTGAGATGGACATAAGCGATGAGCGAGAAAAGTTCATTGCACAATTTTCGAGCTATCGCCTTCCAGAAGCATTGAAGCAATTCGCTTTGATAACGGGATCGCCCTCTGTCGATAGACTTGAGGATGAAGCCCTTAAATCAATCAAGAATAATCCGCTCATGGCAATGATGGGTGTATCGCACGTCGATGAAGAGGGAAAGACAATCCGGAAGAGCGACGGCGCTAGCACAACAGGCAAGCCGGACGAGACGTGGTTTCGTCGGGAAATCGCCCGTGCGGAAAGTATTCGCCAGCTTCATGCCGTCGGGGCTGCGATTGAACCGGCGCGGCGCGTGATCCATGCGATGTACAACATGAACGAGGGTTACTTAGAGCCAATTGTAGCGTCCTCGTTCTTTGTCCCCAAACCCCAAGAAGCAATCTTTATGCTTGGGTTCGCCCGTTTCTTCCAGGGCGACCATATATCCGCCGCTTATTTGCTCCTGCCACAACTTGAACCTTGCTTGCGACATCAGCTGAAGGTGCGAGGCATCACACCTGTGAAGCGTTTTGATAATGGGACTGAAGAAGAGCTTGATCTCGGCGGCATGCTTAATCGTTTGCGGTCTGAACTTGAGACGATACTTTCAGATAATATCACCGCCGAAATAGAGCGCCTGTTTCATTCGAGGCCTGGCCCGGCGCTCCGGCATGAAGTTGCGCACGGGCTCTTGAGCGCAGCCGACTGCTATCAGCCTTCTACTATCTACGCGATTTGGTTCATGTATCGCCTATGCGTGCTTTTCGCGACTAAAAACTGGGATGCCGCCATTGTCCCGTATCTCGATTCGATCAGCCCCGACCCACTTCGACCTGACGCCGACCCCATCCAAACTGGGGCACGTGGATCACGCGACGTGGAGGCCGACTAGATAGTTGCCGTCGGGCGGGCAAGAGGTGGGACGCCCTATGCACAGGGGAGAAGGTCCTTATTCGGGGCTAGAAGACTGACCGGGACTGGTTTGACCGGTTTGTTGGTGGCCGAACGGCCCGAATCCGGGGTAGGCTAAATCCATAAACACGGGCTTAAGCCCGGGGCGTTCTGGGAGAGAAGCGGGTGGCCGATACCGTCGATACCGATGTTGTTATCAATGAGAGCCGGATCAGCGCGCTGCAGATCACCGTGGGCGTGCTGGGGGCGTGCATCCTGTTTGTGGACGGCTTCAATACGCAGCTGATCGGCTATATCGCGCCGCAGATTGCGAAGAACTGGAACATCTCGCGCGATGTGCTGGGGTGGGTTCTGGCCGCCGATAAGGTCGGGCTGTTGATCGGCTATCTGTTCGTGGCGCCGCTGTCGGCGCGGTTCGGCCATAAGCGCACTGCCATCGCCTGCATCCTAAGTTTCGGAGCGCTGGCGCTGCTGACGGCCGTTTCCAGCAACGCGTCAGAACTGTTCGTCCTGCGCCTTCTCACCGGCATCGGGCTTGGCGGCGCGCTGCCCTCAGGCGTGGTGCTGACCGGAGAATATTTTCCCAAGCATCGGCGGTCGACTTCCATCACCTTCATCTATTGCGGATTCTCGCTGGGCCAGGGCTCCGGCGGCGAAGTCGCCAATGCCGTGCTCGGCCCCTATGGCTGGCAGGGGGCGGTGGTGATCGGCGGCGCGCTTGCGATGGTGCTGGCCGCCGTGCTGATGGTGGTTCTGCCGGAGTCGCTGGAATATCTGGTCAACCGCGGCGGCAAGCCGGAGACCGCCAAGCGTATCCTGAGGCGCATCGATCCCAGCCGCGAGATCACCCAAGACACCCGCCTCGTCGCGGGCGAACGCGACGGCGCAAGGCTGAGCATCTTCCAATTGCTGCCAAAGCTGTTCGAGAAGGGCCGCACCTTCGGCACCGTGGTGATCTGGATTGCGCTTGGCATGAACCTGATCGTCAACACCACGCTGCAGGTGTGGCTGACGAAAGTGCTGGTCGATGCCGGGTTCGATCAGCACATGTCCATCATCGCCACGGAAGCATCCTTCGCGGCCGGCATTGTGGGCGCCTTCATCATCGGGCCGCTGATCGACCGCTTTGGGCCATACAAAGTCATGGGAACATTGTTCCTCGGCAGCGTCGCCTTCAGCCTGTTCATCGGCATGTCGCTGTCCTGGGCGGTTGCCGCGCTCATCATCGCGACGTCGTTCGGCTCGGGCTTTTGCACCAGCGGCGTGCAGAAGGGCGGCAATGCGCTGTCGGTGTTTTTCTATCCGGTGGCGCTGCGCTCGACCGGTTTGGGCTGGGGTCTGGGCATCGGGCGCATCGGCGCCATCGTCGGACCGATTGCGGTCGGGTATTTCCTGACGGCGGGCTGGTCATCGCCCGCCGTGTTCGGCGTGCTGGCCATTCCCTCCATCATCGGCGCGACCGCCATTTTCGCGATGGGCCGGAAGTATGGCACGGCTCCCATCGAGCGCGCCGTTCCCACCGCGCACGCAGCCAACGCCGCAAAGGCCTGAAAGCATCATCATGGATCGTACTGCCGTCATCGAAACCGATGCGCTGGTCAATGCGAGCAAAATCGGCCCCATGCAGTGGCTGGTCGGAGTGCTCGGCGGCTGCGCGTTGCTGGTCGAAGGGTTCGACACCTCCGTCATCGGTTACATCGCGCCGCAATTGACGCGCCAGTGGCACGTGCCGCCAAGCACGCTCGGCACCATCCTGACCGCCGATATGGTGGGTCTGTTGCTTGGCTATCTGTTCCTGTCGCCGCTATCCGCGCGCTTCGGCCACAAGCGCATGGTCGTCGCCTGCTCCGCCGCGTTCGGAACGCTCACCTTTCTGACGATGACATCGACCAATGTGGCGATGCTGATCGGCTTTCGCTTTCTCACGGGCATTGGAGTCGGCGGCGCGATGCCGAGCGCGGTCGCGCTGACGGGCGAATATTTTCCGGAGCGCGTGCGTTCGACGTCCATCACGCTCGTCTATATCGGTTTCTCGCTGGGCCAGATTGGCGCGGGGATCGTCGCCAACATGCTGCTCGATTCCTTCGGCTGGCAGGCCGTGCTGGCCTTTGGCGGCATCGGCACGCTGATATTGTCGGCGCTGTTCTTTTTCGCACTGCCGGAGTCGGTGGAATATCTGGTCAATCGCGGCAACAACCGCGATCGCGCCGTCGCTATTCTGAAGCGTCTCGCGCCGCAGCTTGCGATTTCACCGTCCACGCGGCTGATCGCCGGCGCGCAAGGCGGGCGCAAAGTTTCCGTGCCGCAATTGCTCGAAGGCGGACGCGGGCTCGGCACCGCGTTCATCTGGGCCGGGATGTTCATGAACCTGATGGTCTATTTCTTCCTGCAGAAATGGCTGACGCAGTTGCTGGTGATCGTTGGCCTGCCGCAGACAACGGCGATTACCGCCACCACGGTTGGGCTGGCCGGCGGCATCGTTGCGGCGTTCATCCTGGGGCCACTGATGGACCGCTTCGGCCCCTACATCGTCGTGTCCAGCCTGTTTGCGGTGTCGGCGCTTTCCTGCGCGGTGATGGGCCAGGTTCTGCAATCTCCTGCGCCGGCCATCGTCATCGCCACCTCGACATTCGTTGGCTTCTGCCTTTCCGGCGGGCAAAAGGCGAATAACGCGCTGTCCGTCTACTTCTACCCGACGGCCCTGCGGGGCACCGGGCTCGGCTGGTCGCTCGGCATCGGGCGCATTGGCGGCGTCATCGGCCCCCTGCTCGCAGGCATTCTCCTGGATGCCGGCTGGTCCCCGCCCGAGTTATTCTACGCTGCCGCCGGTCCCATGTTGCTCGGCGCCATTGCCATTGCGATGATGGGACAGTTTTATGCACATTCGGGAACGGTATCTCCCGCGACGCATAAGATTTAAACCGAGCAGGATTATTTTCGTGAACAAGCCTCGCCTTATCGCCGATATCGGCGGCACAAATGCGCGTTTCGCCCTGCTGCACGGCAGCGAAATCGGCGAAAGCGAGGTGTTGCAAGTCGACGATTACGAAACACCGGCCGACGCCATCGCGGCCTTCCTGGGCGGCATTCCCGAGGGCGAGCGCCCTGGCGAAGCCGCCATGGGTGTGGCCGGGCCGGTGACCGGCGACCGGGTCATGCTGACGAACAGCCCCTGGTCCTTCTCCATCGAAGCGCTGAAGCGGCAATTCGGCTGGACGCAGCTGCATGTGGTGAACGACTTCGCCGCCAACGCGCTGGCCATTCCGCAACTGACGCCGGACGATCTGCTGCAAATCGGCGAAGGCACGCCGGAACCGGGGATGCCGAAGGTGGCCTTGGGACCGGGAAGCGGCCTGGGCGTAGCGGGGCTGGTTTCGGTGAATGGCGTGTGGTCGGCGATTGCCGGCGAAGGCGGCAATGTGACCTTGGCCGCACTGGATTCGCGCGAGGCCTCCATCATCGACATTGTACGCCGCCAATATGCGCATGTGTCGGCGGAGGTGCTTTTATCCGGACCGGGTCTGGTCAATTTGTACGAAGCGCTTTGCGAGCTTGCGGGCAAGACGGCGGCGCCCTCCACGCCCGAGCACATCACGCATCTGTATCCCGGCTGCGATCCGCAATGCCGTGATGCGGTGAACATGTTCTGCGCCATGCTGGGGACGTTCGCGGGCGATGTGGCGCTGACCTTCGGCGCGCGCGGCGGCGTGTATGTCATGGGCGGCATCGTGCCGAAGATTCACGAGATTTTTCGCCACTCGGCGTTCCGCGAGCGGTTTGAATTCAAGGGCCGCTACCGGCGTTATCTGTCCGACATTCCCACCTATGTGGTGATGCACCCAATCCCGGCGTTTTTAGGCTTGCGCACTCTGTTTAGGGATTAAGGCGATGACGATCAGCAGAGCGGCCTTCCTGCGCGGCGCGACGGCTCTGGCCGCTGCGGGTTTTACCGGCGCACTGCCCGCATCGGGTGCGGAAACGCAAAGCGTCGAGCAGTTCTATCGCGGCAAAACGATTACGCTGGTGATTCCCACCGCGCCCGGCGGCATCAACAATTTGTCGGGGCGGCTG
>Ga0114969_10002774_pt1 | contig 14285 bp, 7 predicted proteins | sample M_130807_MF_Meta_FD_87316 | JGI IMG/M metagenome (GOLD analysis project Ga0114969, IMG submission 87316) | Freshwater microbial communities from Lake Montjoie, Canada to study carbon cycling - M_130807_MF_MetaG | ecosystem: Environmental > Aquatic > Freshwater > Lake | place: Lake Montjoie...
TACTATCTTATCATTTTTTAAAAGATCTTCTATTTTAGAGTATGTTGAGTTTTTGGATAGGTACATGAAGTCCTTCATAAACTCTTCCATTGTATGTTGATACAGGTTTAAGAAGTTTATTTCTTTATCAGAAAGTTTTTTACTACTTACGATTTTGTCTAATATCCTATTCATCTCTATTTCTTTAATAGATTTTCCAAGTAGATAGTACTTTATGAGTTTTTTAATTTTCATCTCTTTATTATTTTCTATCATATATATTAAGAAGTGTAAATGAATTTTATATATAGTTATATAAAATTATATTATCCAATGGATCAAAAGTTATGTAAGAAATGTGATATACAAAAAGATTTGATATTCTTCAATAAGGATAAATCCAAAAATGATGGTTATAGAAATTCGTGTAAGGAATGTCAAAAAAATTATAGTAAAAACTATTATATTGATAATAAAAAAAATATTTGTGAGTCTAGTAATAAATATTATAAATCGGTTTGTCATGATATAAATTATCGGTTAAATCGAAAAGATTATATGGTTTCATATAAGTTTGAAAATTTTAACAAAATAAAAGAATATAACAAAGAGTATAATTTAAAAAATAAAGAGGGAATAAAAGAATATAACAAAGAATATAATTTAAAAAATAAAGAAAATAGAAAAAATTATATTTCTAATAATAGAAAAAAAATAAATAATACCACTCTTATATATTACTATAATAGAGTTAAAAGTGATAATATTTATTATTTATCAATTAGAGTTAGAAATTTAATAAGAATATCTATTAAAAATAGAGGTTTTTCTAAAAATTCAAAAACTAATGAAATTTTAGGATGTTCTTTTGAATATTTTAAGATTTATTTAGAATCTAAATTTGAAGATTGGATGAACTGGAATAACAAAGGTTTGTATAATGGTGATTTTGAATATGGGTGGGATATTGATCATATAATACCAATAGCATCTGTAGAAACAGAAGAGGATGTTATAAGATTAAACCATTATACAAACTTACAACCACTTTGTTCTTTTGTTAATAGAGTTATAAAAAGAGATAAAATAATATATGGATGATCGTTTATTAGCAGCGTTAAATAATCTATCGATTGGTTTGGAGGCTATTGCTACGGCTTTAAAGTCTTCGGGTAATGATAATAAATCCGCAACTACCGAAGCTCTTCAAAAAGGTGACTTTATAACAGAGATAAAAGAAATAAATGTAGGTGTTAAACAATTAATTAAAGATTCAAAACAAATTCTAAAGAATCAGGAAACTATAATAAGTTTGTCTAAAAAAAAATCAGCTGATGGTGGTAAGAAAAGTGATTTTGAAAAGGCAGGTGGGGATCCAAAGAAAGAAAGTGAACTCAAAAAGGGTGTTGGTACAATACTTCTTATAGCAGTTGCCGTTTTGGCGATTGGGATGGCATTCAAACTTGTTGGTGGTATAAATTTTCTTTCAGTCATAGGACTTTCAATTGCTATATTGATTATTGCAGAAGCATTTAAGAAAGTTGCTGCTCTAAAGCTTTCTTTAAAAGAGGCCGCCGTAACCGCTTCTGCATTGGTTTTGATGTCAATTGCTGTAACGGTTTCTTCTTGGATATTGAAAAAGATAACTCCTATTGGATTTACACAAGTATTGACTATGATATTGATTGGAGTTGGATTCAGCTTACTTAGTCCTGCAATTGGAAAGATAATAGGTGCTTTTAGTGGTATGTCATGGGGTGCAGTTATTAAGTCTGCAATTGGTTTAGTGATGGTTTTACCTGCAATTGCATTAGGTATGACTTTAGCTTCCGAACAATTGAATAAATTAACTCCTATTGGATTTAAACAAGTATTGACAATGATATTAATTGGAGTCGGATTTAGTATGCTTAGTCCCGCAATTGGAAAGATAATAGGTGCTTTTAAATATATGTCATGGGGTCAGGTTATTAAGTCTGTTGCGGGTCTTGTATTGGTTTTACCTGCAATTGCATTAGGTATAACCTTATCTTCTTGGATATTGAAAAAAATAACTCCTATTTCTTTTACGCAGGCACTTAGTGCAATTTTTATTGCTGCTATGTTTACGGTTGTTTCTTTTGGTATAAATAAATTATTAACAGCACTTGGTGGAAATAGTATTGGTACTATGCTTAAAGCAATTGTTTTCTTACCTCTTATACTACCTGCTATTGCGTTAGGTATTGTTCTTTCTTCTTATGTTTTGAAAAAGACTCAACCAATTGGTTTAGCACAAGCATGGGGTGCGATAATGGTTGCTTTTATATTTACCGTCATTTCTTTTGGATTGAAAAATATAATACAGGCAATGGGTAAAGTGAATATGAAATCTGCTCTTATGATACCTCTTGTGCTACCACTTATTGCATTGGCTATTGTTCTTTCTTCTAAACTTTTATCTATGGTAAAACCGATAACCTTTATGCAATTTATAACTGCCATTGCAATTTCTTTAGTTTTTGTAGTTATAGGATTTGCAGTTAAATTAATTGGTAAATCTTTAGATGGAATGAAATGGAGTTCTGTTGTTAAAATGCCGGTTTTATTTACATTAGTTTCTCTTGCCATAATGCTTTCATCTCATATACTTTCTAAAACAAAGGCTCCAAGTATTTCGGAGACAATAAAAATGGCATTGTTTGGTATTGCATTAGGAATTATAGTAGCAGTTATGATGATACCTTTTGTTATTATAAGTAAATTTAAAATAGGAATAGCTGATATAGTAAAGGGAACAATTGCCATAATTGCCATAGCCGCCGCAATTATGATATCTTCACATATAATAAATGTGGGAAACTATAAAAAATATCCAAGTATAGCTTGGGCGGTGGGTGCCGGTACCGCCATATTGATTTTTGGATTGGCTGTTCTTGGTTTAGGTGCTGCCATTATGCTTACTGCAGGGCTTGGACTAGCAGCCATTGCAATAGGTGCGGTGTCGGTCGTTATTGTTGCAGCATCTATTGCGGCGTCTTCTCACATTATAGCTAAAGGTAAATATGACAAATACCCTGGTATAGGCTGGTCACTTACGGTTGGTGGATTAATGATTGCATTTGGTGCAGCAATGCTTATATTAGGTGTGATGCCTAAGATTGTAATAAAGGATGGTGCACATGCAATAAAAGAAGTTGCTAAATCTATAGTTGTTACTGATAAAGAAGTTAGAAAGGGTAAATATGATAAATATCCAAGTATAGGATGGTCTGTGACGGTTTCTGCACTTATGCTTGGTTATGCGGTTGGAATGGCAGCACTTGGAATTTTACCTAAAATAGTAGTAAAAGATGGAATAGTGGCACTTAAAGAAGTTGCCAAATCTATCGTTACTACTGATAAAGAAGTTAGTAAAGGTAAATATGATAAGTATCCTGGTATAGGATGGTCTGTGACGGTTTCTGCACTTATGCTTGGCTATGCTGCTGGTATGGCGGTTCTCGGTATCTTACCTAAGATGATAGTAAGAGATGGAATCTGGGCACTTAAAGAAGTTGCCAAATCTATCGTTACTACTGATAAAGAAGTTAGAAAAGGTAAATATGATAGGTATCCTGGTATAGGATGGTCTGTTACGGTTTCTGCACTTATGCTTGGCTATGCTGCTGGTATGGCGGTTCTCGGTATCTTACCTAAGATGATAGTAAGAGACGGAATCTGGGCACTTAAAGAAGTTGCCAAATCTATATTGACTACAGATAGAATGGTTTCTAGAGGTAAGTATAAAAATTTCCCTGGATCTGAATGGGCGATTACTATTGGTCTATTGATGACTGCTTGGTCTGTTGGGGTTTCTGTATTAGGTTTGCTTCCAAAGTTTATAATAAAAGATGGTACTTGGGCAGTTAAAGAAGTTGCTAAATCTATAGTAAGTACTGGTTATATTTTCAGTAAGAATAGTGGTGTATTTAAAAATGGTCCTACTAAAGAATGGGCGGAGGGTGTTTCTTTGGCAATTGGTGCCTTTGGTCAGGTATACTCTCTTGTATTACAAGCAGGTGCTATTAATGCGATTTTTGGTGGTAAAATAAAACCAGGAGATTTTGGTGTTGCTATAAAAACTATATCCAGTGGTATAGTTGAGGCCGCTATGTTCTTTGGAGATCCTAAACTTGCAGCGGTTTGGAAACCAGGGCCTACTAAAGAATGGGCGGAAGGAATTGGACTTGCTATAGGTGCCTTTGCTCCTGTGTATGGTATGTTGTTGGAAAATGCCCCTGGATTTTTGTCAAAAGGTGGCGGTGTCGGTCCTGAAGACTTTGCAAAGGCTGTTGTTGCTGTTAGTTATGGTATTATAGCAGCTGCTGAAGTTTTTGAAAAAAATGCTTCTAAATTTGAAGAGGGTAAATATCCTTCCGTTAAATGGGGACAGGGTGTCGGTGCGGCATTGAAGGCATTTGCACCTGTATTTAAGTCATTGAGTGAGGATGTTGGTATGTTCTCATCTGGTGATGAAGTTATTGGTAATATGATTAAAGGTATTGTTGGTATTGCTCGTGGTATTGTTGCGGTCGGTCAAAAATTTGAATGGGCGAATCTAAAATGGGATTCCACTCCTACAAAGGCTTGGTCATGGAACATTTCAAAGGCTATTAAATCTTACACACTTTTGGCATCTGGTATAAGTAGTTTTATTGTAGATACCGACTTAAACGGTCCTAAGAAGGTTGTTAATTCGATGATTTTGGTTGGTAAGGCCATATCTAAAAATAAAAAATACCTTTCTAGTATTTTAAATCCGTTATTTGTTCCTAATTTGAGTATTGGTATTAAAGGATATACCAGATTAACAAATTATGTAGCAGGAAGTTTTGGTGTTTTAATGAATGATAGTGGTGTTAAGGATTTAGTTGTACAAATGGTAATAACTGCCAAAATTTTAGATAAAAATAAAAAGTATTTATCTTATATAATGCCTACTGATTTTGTTTCTAATTTATCACATAGTTTATTAGGATATGCGACAATGGCTAAAAAAATTGAGTCTTTAATGACCATTAAACGGGATTTCCGAAATGAGTCGCTGGCTGAGTTTATTAAAAACGATATGACAGGTGGTGTGGATACGAAAAGTGTTGATATTTCTCATGTAAATCGTCTTGCAATGCAGATGGCAATGACTGCAAAAATAGTAGGTGGTAATGCTAAATATTTTAATAATAAAATAGATCCGAATTTCATGAAGTCGGTTTCTTCAAATCTTTTCTATTATATGGCAGTTGCTAATAAGTTAAAATCTTCACAAGGTGGATTAGGTTCATTTATAAAAGGTGCGATTATGGGAGATCCTATGACTAATATGGCAAATGGTATGATTTTACTTTCTAAGGCATATGATAAGTTGGCATCTTCTATAACTAAGATGGGTTCTGCGATGAATAATATAAATGATAAAAAGTTATCTCAGATGGAAAGAATGTCTCGAATAAATACAAAAACTGATAGTAGGGGAGTTTTCAGTTCTGTTGGTGGTGCTATCGGATCTGCGGTTGGATCTGCGGCAAATGCTATGCGTAGTGCAGTTAACATTAATCCTGTTAATTCTAAAAGTACTAAAAGTTCAACCGAAAGGATTAAGTTAGGTAAATATGGTGATATTCACGCACAAAATGATAAAATAATTGATATGCTTAGAGAACTGAATGATAAAATCGGTCCTGGATCTAATATTGATACAGTTATGGTTGAAAAACTGGGTGACAAAAAAGGTTCTAAATTACAATAAAACATTTTAAATATTATTTATATAATAGATATGAATAATAATATTTTTATCTTAAAAAAATTAAAACTTTTCTCTCTTTACAAAAAAGTTTTAAAAGAAAATCGTGATGAGATTGAACAATCATTTGGTCTTAGAATCGATAAGGCGAAAAGAATGTACACGGTTCTAAATATTCCTGAAGAAATAATAGGTGATGCATTTTCTTTGAAAAAATCGGATATAGATCGTATATCTGAAAATTATATAAAAGAATATTCTTCGGAGATTACTCGTTTTTTAACACTGAAAGGACTTGGAGAACTTCTTAGTTTTTATGAAGTCAGAAAGGTTGATAAATATTCCTATTTGGTTATTATAGGATATTCTCTTTTCAGAAGTAATGAATATTATGATAAATTGTATTGGAGAGTTTATCCAATTATCGGTATAATGACCTTAGTTGGGACAATTTTGGCATTCATCTAAACTTTTTCAACAATAAAGATTATAAATAAAAACATAAATTAAATTATATTAAATATGGCAAAAGAAACAACAGAAGCGTTCTATAAGTTAGACGAAACAACAGAAGAACTTTTTATGGATGTCTTCAATAAGAAGTCATTTCCTGTAAACGTTGGTTTCCAATTTATTGGAAGCTCTAAGCAAAAACAATTAATCAAAGTTGCTAAAATATCAGATGATTTTGCATTTGTTCTTAGAAAAGAACTTAAAGTCATAATCAATGAAGATCTTTTGAATGTTTTTGATGATGAATCAATTACGATTCTTATTGAACAAGAGATTGATAAAATCAATATTAATATGGAAAGTGGTAAAATTAAATTGGTTGGGACTGATTTAAATACATTTTCATCCATTGTTAATAAGTATGGTGTTGAGAAAGTGGCTAGAGCTAATAAAGTTGAGGAACTTTATAGTGAACAACAAAAAGACACTAAAACAAACGAAGAATTTATTATTTAATTATGAGTTTAGGAAATAGATACGTAAATGCTCTATCAAAAAGATATGAAGCAGAAATGGCGGAAGCTGAGGCAAACCTTGCACTTTATTTATCAAATAATAATTTGGCGGCAATTGGAGAACACTCTGATTTGATGGAAGAGCAAGATAAATGGATTGAGAAATATACAAATGCCAAAGATAAGTTAGAAACATTGAAGTCGTTAGATTTTAATGATACTGATTTAAACAAAAGATCGGAAAGAATCAACAGTTAATCTGTATAAAAATAAAAATAAAAATATGTCAAATATTGAAACAAACGTAGTAAAACCAGAGATTAAATTCTTTGAAAATGAAACTGAAAATTTAGTAATTAATCCTTCTAATGAAACTTTATTAGATAATAAAATCTCAACTATTGAGAATTTCATGACTAATAATGATGGTACTGGTAAAAGTGAAGAAGATAAAGATAATCTTTATAAAACATCACAAGAGTTATGGAAAGAATATACTAATTCATTGAGAGATGTTAAGTATAATTTTCATCTTAATAGAGTTCAATGGAAATTCTTAACAGACTTAATTTTACAAAAATTAGAATATGATGTGAATACCGTATTCTTTGCAATTGAATTAACAGAGTTGTTAGGTACAATGAGAGACGTTAAGTATTCAAATGATAAAGAATTAGTTGCATTTCCAGTAAATGCAACAGAGATTACTTATATTTATCATTTGATTTCTAAACATAAAGTTAAAGGTCTTACTAAAGATTCTTATACTTTCTCAGAGGTTTTAATGAGAATTGGATCAATCAGTAAACTTTTCAATTATTATGATTCTTATGCAAAAAGTTTGTCTACTGACATTCAAAATTGGGTATCTTCATTTGAAGAAGGAGTTATTGTTGATAAAATTGAAAAGAAAAGAAAAAATAAAACGGTTGAAACTATAGAAGCAACTGTTGTTGAACCTACTTCTAATAACTAATAGAATAGTAAATAAAAAAAAGAGGATCTTTTAAGATCCTCTTTTTTTATATCAAATTTGTTTTATTGGTTCAAATGGTCCTATTATATCCATCATTCCCGATGAATCCACTAAGTCTTTCAATCCTCTTATCTCATAGTTTTTTCTATCTCTATATACAGATCCATATCCGTTTTCTGATGTTATTTCAACCACTATAAATGGATCTATGTTAGAATCTATCGCAAAATTAAATGGTGCGATTGGTGGTGTTTTATGAGGACCATTTTCTTTCATAGAAATAATTGAATGTGTTGCTCCTAATTTTGGAGGTATTGGTATTTGTCTATATTCATCAATTGTTTGTACCGGTTCCAAATTTATTTCTTTCCATTCTGTTATATTTAACCAATTTTGATTATCACCTTGATCCAAAACCGGTGGTGTGCTTGATCCAACAGCACCAAGTCCACTATAAACAAATAATTCTTTATTATATTTTACTATACTAGTTTTTGTATATTGACTATTTGCGTTCCATTCTGTTACATCTTCATGTTTTCTCGGACTTTTTATTTTATTATTGTCAATTGTTGATTCATATATTTTACCATAATAGATGATTTTATCTTCTTTCATGTAATTTGTAAAAGGTGCCCACTCTTTATATGTTTTATATGTTCTTATTTTTATTGTAAAGTATTCTGGTAATTCTAAATGCTCTTTATATTCATGATATGGTTTTGGTGGTGTTACTAATCCTGTTGGATTTTTATCTGCACCTATCCCATCTATAATTGTATAAAAATCTAATACACAATTATAGACGGTAGAACCACTATTTACTGGCATTAAATAAGCTTCATTTAATTTGAATGTTATTGGTGTCATATTTTCACGAATATTTACTATTCTCATATCATGTACTCTGTGTGTTATTTGAGTTCCACTTGTGAAATACGAACGACCTGTTATATCTAATATTTTATGAGTCAGTGGTATTATATTACTCTTAAGCCAAAATTTTAACCCTTGTAATTTGATTGTTATTTCATCTAAACTATATTTCAATAAGTTTGTACCTTCTTTGTCTGTTATTTGATATGTTAGATTAAATAAATTTGTTTCCTCAAAATTTTCATTTGGGAAAGTGTGTTTTATAAAATCATTTTCTGTCCATCCTTCTATGCTATTATCAAATATATCAGGTATCTCAACTTTGAATAATTTTGAGAAATTTTCAGAAGTTACGTCTACATTTTTATAGTACTCATTTAGTTGTAAATCATTATATCCAAAAAAGTTTATTGCATTTATTATAGATTTATATGATCCTATATACGGATATATTAAGTGCTTCATCATAAGAAGCTCTTTTCTTTTAGTGTTTAAAAAGTTCCAATCTATTCCACCTTCTAATATGTCATAATCTTTGAATATAAACACTTCGTTTGGACCAATGTTTTTACCAACATTTCCCAATTCAATTTTAAATCTAGGATCTTCTATATCTGTTTGTCCAATAGTTTTGAATCTAGCAATTTCTCTATCCACTACTCTAAAAGTAGTTTTTAAATAAGTTTCCGTACCTGTTGTTGGATATTCTGATATAATTGTACTTTCCTTTTCAAGAAAATCCAGATTTTGATTGAAAAAATCTACTATTATTGTTTTTGTATATAATTCTTTTATTTTAACTATATAACCATTGTTATTAGATAAGTATTTATTTTTTGTATTTGTTGTATCCTTTATTATTATTTCCAAATAGTGTCCTACTTTAAGACCTCTTCCTATAAATGTCTCTTCGGACATCATGTTAAGTTTTATCCTTCCTGTTTTAAAGTTATTTTCTACAATGGTTTCGAAATAGATTATATTATTTTTTGTACCCATTATACTAAATTCAACTTCTTCTTTTTTGTATAATTGTAGATATGATGAATATGCACCCTCTTCTAAAGCTTTAAATCCTAAAAATAGTTGTAATGGTGTTGCTTCTGTTGAAATATCATCTTGATCGTCTATATAGTTCAACTCATACTCAATTTTTTCAAATATTGTTTGTTGATACTCTGGTAAATTTGTTTTTTCTATATCTTTATTAGGGTATTTATTAAGTGGTACATCTTTAAATGGTTTTGGTCCAGTGTATGTATAATTTCCGGTTTTTTCCAATTGATCACCGCTTAAATCGTATATAAAAAATTCTGGACTTTGGTCAGTCAACCACTTCCAATAGTATTTTACAGGGGTTTCACCTTCAAAATTTTCTCTTGGTTTTCTAACACATTCATATGACTTCAACCAAAGATCTTTCGGTTTTACATAATCTGGATTTAAAGTTCCAAATTGTCCTTCATCTATTAAACTACCATTTAATTCTGTTATTTCAATTGTACTATTAACCGTTGGTTTTATTATAAAAATATTTGATATTGATGGTTGTAAAGTCCATGTCGATTTATCTTCTGGGTTGTATATTATTTTTTTATTTATTGCTTGAGTTGTTTCTGTATGTAGTGACATTCCATTTGCGGAGTCTAACACACATACCTTGTTTGTTGTATCTGAAGCCAAATAAATACCACCATCATATTGATTTAATGCCATTCTTCCATATATAGAAGGATTTTTATCAATAGTTATTGTATTGTCCGTTAGATTTAACGATCTAAACTTAAATGTTTTATCCGAGATATTCATTTCTCCACTAAGATTGTTGTAGATTACGTCTACAAATTCACTCATATTCATATTCGGAACTGACGCAACCAATCCATTATCTATTCTCCATAGTTGAGATTGTGCGTAAACATATATAGATTCATTTATAGGCTCGTAGAATATAGAAGTCAACATTAATTGTGGTATGTTGTAAGATGTTTGTATATCTCTTGTTTTACCATCAACTCTGATAAGTATATCTGCATTTGTTGTTATATAGATGTCTTTTTCAAATTCATTATATACCATTTTTCCAGTCTTTGTATCACTTGTGGATGGAGTTATTAAATCTTTAACAAATTCGTTTTTATAATTAAAAATAGATATTATAGGATTATTTTCATATGTTATATAAACATCACCATTGTCTAAGTTTATTAACATATCTGATGCAATACTTGAAAGTGTAATGGGTTTTACAACCAAATTCAAAACAGGATCAATAACCCATAATATTGTTTTTGATAAACAATATAAATAGTTGTTGAATGTATTAAATTCCATTTCTATACTATCTGTATTTCCTGTTAAATTTATTGTTGATAAATATATTCCGGTGTATGCATCTATTACGCTTAGATTGTCACCTAATACAAATATAGAGTTTGCTAATTGTATATACTTTATATCAACTAAGTTAGAAACTCCTATTTGTCCTGATATACTTAGGTTTATTGATTCATATGTATTTGTTGTATAGTTTACACCAAACGCACCATCTGTTGAGAAGTTTGAATCATATTGTGTTTTATTGAATGGTCCACTACTAGAAGCTCCTGTAGCACCTGTACCTGTGCCTGGATCAATACAACTTGTTTGACCAAATCCTAAATTAAATGCTATTGTTACAAATCCAGATGATTTACACGGTGTTTTTTCTAATCCCCAAAATGGTCCCTCATATTTTAGTGCCATTGCTTTTGGATCTACTCCAATAAGATTATATTTTATATTTTGTAAAGGGTATGGAGTATTGTTTATAGAAATAATTCTTCCTGTTCCAAATCCTGCATCCTCAAATGACGAGTTGGCTTCTTCTTTTATAAGTTTTACTTCATTTCCTGTAATTATAACTCCTTTATTTCCTTTTATTTTTCTTGTTATTACATAATCTGTTTGTCCTGGTAGCATTAGTTTTCCAGTTTTTATTGTATAATCCAATCTTCTATCCGTTCTCTTTACATCAAACTTTAAAAGATTGTTTATGTTTTTAACTATTATACCATATGTTGCTAATAATTCACCATGTTCTTCTACCCATGCTGCCAATGTTGCAGGAATATCGGGTAGTTTTACAACAGCACTGGATGATGTTGCAGAAACTGGTGTACCTGTATTGTCTAAAAATGTTCCATATATTGTTTGTATTTCATATGGTTTATTGTTTATTTTAAATTCTAAATTGCCACCTATTTCATTAAATAAAACTTTGGAGTGTTCTATGTGGTAATCTGCCGTAGTTCCAACTTCGATTCTATTTATATCTATAGGTATATTTGGGTACTCTGATCTTACTACTATCGCGTTAAAAAATGGTGAGATATAACTACCTAAATATTCTAATTCTACTATTATTCCTAGTTCTTTGAGTTTTAAATAATTTCTAGTTAACCAATTTCTTAAAGTTCTGTCAATTGTTCTTTCCATATCTGGTGCCGCACCAGAATATAACCAATTTATTTCCTCTTCGTATGTTTGTTTATTTATTGTTAACTTTAAACCAAATTCATCTAAATCTGTAAAAACTATATTATATTTATAGTTTTCCGAATAATTATAATTTAGTTCTTGTGTAAATTGCTCTTTTACTTCTACTAATCTTTCATTTGTTTGAAATGTGTTTCCTATCAGATATGAATTACAATTTGCAACTTCATTGTCATATAAAGTTGATAACTGTGAGTATTCCTGAAAACTTAGTGCACTTGTTGAGATAAGAGAATTTGGTTTTCCAAATAATTCAATTGCTTTCCTAACTATAAAAGATTCTCTGTCACCAAGATTTGCTAAACATGTACTTACGGTTTCTGTGTGATAAAAGTTAACTTCTGCATATTTAGTAGGATACATCAAATCTGCTTTTAATACACCTTTATTCATATAAAGATCAACATTTATTGAATTAAAATCATCTTTATACTTTTCTGCAGCCATTGATAATGTAACAGAACTACTCTGTGTGTATCCTTGCTCAAAATATAGCCTATCTGTTGTTAAGTATATCTGGCAATTGTTTATTACTTCATCATTTAATGATTGTTCTACTGATATATATGTTGGACTTCCCCAATACTCTTTATTTTCTGGTGTTATGTTTTTGCTAGTTGTACTTGAATAATCTTGTGTATATGATTTAACACATTGGTAAACATTGTTGTTATACAACACTTGTTCATTTTCGGAATATATAATTAATTCAGTAATCTTTTTAAAATCCGGTAAGGAAGAAATTGTTAAAAAATTACTATTTAGACCGGAACCTACTATTTTAAACTCTCGTCCTGGTTTTAATATTTTAGGAAATAAACTTTTATTTCTAAATATTATTTTCCCGTTTGATATAATAAGACCACCATCGTATATTTTAGGAACATCTGTTTTTGAGACCAATTCCATTATGATATTTTTATCGGTTGGTAAATTTTTAACATAATATTCAAAATGTACTGCATCTGTTACATCATTTTCTTTGATAGTATAAACACCATCATTTTTCTCACTATCGATGACATTAAGTCTTTTGCCTGTATAATATTTTTCATAAAAATCAGGTTCACTCCAGTTAGATATATTATTTTTATATTCTTTATCTATATAATTGTATACTCCTAATAGATTTGACCCTCTAACTATAATATCAGTCAATGATCCATTTGTATATTCTACATAATATGTTGATTCAAATGTTGTATTATCTACATCCGTTAGTATCATAACCGCATCTTTTTTAGAACCAACTATCGCATATGTCTTTTTAGTATCCTGAAACTCTAAAAATTCACTATCAAACATAATAAAAGTTCCAATTGGGAAAAGTCTTTCAAAGTCTTTTCCGTATATCCATTTTGAATAAAAGCTTGGATCATTGTTTACTGGTTCGATGGATACCATTGAAAATGTTCCTTGTCTTCCTGAATAAAAGTGCATGCCCCATTCATTGAATAATTGAAACTTGTTCAAAGTTAAATCTCCAGGAACCGCATATTCAAATGCTGGGAGATGTTCCATGGTATATAATCCATAAGTTTTGTAGATGTCTGATGAACTTTCGTGGAAAAGTAAATCACCTTCGAATCTATCTACACTTTCATTATATTTTATGTTTAAATAATCACCTTCTTTATTGAAGAAAACTAAGCTTTTATGATTAGACATTTATATTATTACTTTTTTGATATATATTAAAATAGTGTTTCTTGATAATAATATATAGAGTATAAAAATATAAATAAACTATGGCAAAAATTGAGAAGATGGAAAAATTCTTAAAAGAAGAGAAACCAAAAAAAGAAAAAGATCTTGAAGTAGGATTTGATATCGAATCTTTTGAAAAAGAAGAAGATACTGATAACCTTGGATTTAGATCCGAGTTTGAACCTATTACCAAAGGCAAGGAAAAGACTCTTAAAAAAGAAATACAGGTTACTACACCAGGATTGAAGAAATCTATTAAGAAGTTTGAGGATTTTAAAATTTCTATATCTGTTGATGAAGTAGCACCGGAAGAAGATAATGTTGTTATAGGTGGTTTAACCCCTGCTGAAGAAGAATCTTGTGTTGGTTGTCAATGTAACCCATGTGAGTGTGGTTGCACTGATTGTGATTGTAATCCTTGTGAATGTACTTCTGGTGAAGATACTGATGATACTGAAAAGGTTGTTAGATTCGAAGA
>Ga0114969_10002775_pt1 | contig 14284 bp, 15 predicted proteins | sample M_130807_MF_Meta_FD_87316 | JGI IMG/M metagenome (GOLD analysis project Ga0114969, IMG submission 87316) | Freshwater microbial communities from Lake Montjoie, Canada to study carbon cycling - M_130807_MF_MetaG | ecosystem: Environmental > Aquatic > Freshwater > Lake | place: Lake Montjoie...
AAATCTAGTGATCGTGAATACGGCAAGAGGTGAATTGGTGGATCAAGATGCAATCATTGATGCATTAACTTCTGAAAAAATAGCGGGCTATATCACCGATGTTTTGGATATAGAACCCATGCCAGAAAATCATCCGCTGAGAAAATTGCCGAAGGTATTAATCTCTCCACATATTGCTTCACGTACAGTGGATAGTGTACAACGACAAGGCGTGATGGCAGTAGAAAATTTATTCCATAGTCTTAAATTATAAAGGTATGCAAGTATTAGTCATCGGAGGAGCTGGGTTTTTAGGTAGTCATGTTGTGGATGAATTAATTCACCAAGGGCATGATACCAGTGTGTTTGATCAGCAGGATTTAACATCAGCGCACGAAAAAATAGTTAGCGTGCATAAGAGCAGCATGGCGGATAAAGCAGCATTGGAAGAAGCAATCCAAGGCAAAGACGCGATATTTATTTTTGCTGGCATTGCTGATATTAAAGAGGCACATGATCATCCGTATGAAACCATACAAACCAATGTGCTTTACCTAACTTCTATTTTAGAATTATGTGTGAAGCATCAAATTAAACGAGTGATTTATGCAAGCACCATTTATGTGTATAGCAATATGGGCTCCTTTTATAAAGCCTCTAAGCAATGCGCAGAAATTATTATTGAATCCTTTTTTGAAGAATATAATTTAGCTTATTCCGTGTTGCGTTATGGTTCTTTGTATGGACCTCGCGCCAATCATTTTAACTTTATTCATAATGCCATTAAAGAGGCGTTGCAAACAAAAAAAATTACACGTAAAGGCGATGGATTGGAGATGAGAGATTATATACATGTTGTTGATGCAGCAGTCGCTACGGTTAATCAACTACATGCTACATCGCCGAATGAGTATGTCATGATAACGGGCAATCAAACCATGCTGGTGAAAGATGTGCTCATGATGATACGCGAGATTTTAGAAAATCAAGTAGACATAATTTTCGAAGAAGGCGAATTGGATGGGCATTATATGTTGACTCCTTATTATTTTAAACCTAAGGTTGCAAAGAAAATTGTACTGCCGGCTTATCATGATTTAGGGCAAGGTATTTTGCAATGTATACATGAAGTGTATCAAGAAATAAAAAAAGAAGAACCGAATTCGTAGTGGAAATTCAAGTGAAAGGATTGAGTTGGGTGGTCATGAAATCCCCTGAAATATTGGCTGATGAACTAGTTCGAGCAGAGATGCTATCAAAACCAGATTCACAACATTTTATTTTACCTGGTGGGAAATCCGTTCTGCCTTTGTATAACGCGATTGAACAACAAATCACTTCTTTCCCAAAAGCTTTTTTTTATTTAACCGACGAGCGCATGGTTCCTATCGGCAACCCAAATTCCAATGAAGGGCAAATCAAAAATAATTTTCCTGCATTATATAAAAAATGGATCGGGTTTCATGAGGCAAATTTTGAAGAGAAAATGCAGCAAATGCAAACCACGGAATATACTTGTATTATTGGTGTTGGCTTAGATGGACACTTCGCGTCTTTGTTCCCAAATGATGGTGATTTTGCAGAAAATAAATTCCTTCATTCCTATAGCTTGCCGCAAGAAAATTATGCCAGAAAATCTCTAGGATTTCCTTTTTTTATGGGGGCACAAAAAATCATTCTTTGGTTGTTGGGAAAAGAAAAAGGAAGTATTGCACATTATTTTAAACAAGAAAATGTAGCCATGCCAATCATTCGACTTTGGCAATCTGTACAAACCCAAAACAAGGAATTGACCATTTATTGCAATGAAGATTTTTACACTTCATTTCATGCTGAATATCATGCAACAGTATAAAGGAATCATATTCGATTTTGATGGTGTCATCTTGGATTCTGTAGATGTGAAAACAAAAGCATTCGCGTCCATGTATGCATCTTATGGTGAGGATATTGTAGAGCAAGTGGTTGAATATCATTTAGCGCACGGCGGTATCAGTCGCTTCGAAAAATTTAAACATTATAGCAATCATCTTTTACATGAAGTATTAAGCGATGAAGCTTCTGTAGAATTGGGAGAACAATTCAATCAATTGGTTTTTGATAAAGTAATAGCGGCAGATTTTATCCCAGGGGCATTGTCCTTTATAGAAAAAGTGCAACATCAATTGCCTTTGTTTATTTGTACTGGAACACCTGAAACTGAAATAAATTTAATTTTAAAAGCAAGAAAATTAGATTCCTATTTTACCAAAGTATATGGTTCGCCAAAAAAGAAAAAAGAGATTATTGCAGAGATAAAAAGCTTATTGAATTGTTCATCTCAAGAGTTACTTTATTTTGGCGATGCAATGACGGATTATGAAGCGGCTATGCATCATCAAATTGATTTTATTGGCGTAATTAATTCTGATAATCCATTTCCAAAGGATACGAAAGTGATACACGCTTTCGATGAAATTGAGGCATGAGTAACAAGAAGAAATATGCCTTTTTAATAAACCATGGTGTTGAAGTTCGCCATTTTATCTTGAGTGGTTTATTACAACAAGTACAAGCATCGAATGATGCATGTATACTGGTTCGTCAAGAAATTGATTCACCTGCATTGAAAGAATATATTAGCCAATATCATGTAGAAGCGGTAAGACTTCCTTTCGCATCTAGCCTTAAAAGAAGACATCGTTTAGAAGCCTATATCACAGCGATTCGAAAAGCAAGAAAGCGTGTAAAGGGTCTAGGGAATTTTCATAATTTCCAAAAAGAAAATAGAGGTATATCCATGAGGGATAGAATACTAAGTTTTTCCTTAGTCGTAAAGCTTGCTATGTATGTTGGTATCAAAAAATTACGACAACATTATACACAAACAGAAGTAGTTGATTTTCTGCAACAACAGCATATCACAGATTTGGTATTATTAGAATACAATAGTCCATTATTATTGCTGTTTGGGTTTTCCGCAAATCATTCCAATATAAAAGTGCATGTGGTAATGAATACCTTGAAAACTTTTTTCGTGAATGATTTTATTCCATTTTCCTTGCACCGATTTTATGCTTGGAATCTGGAGCAAACCAAATTGTTTCAACAAAGCAATCCACATCAAAATAAGGAAAGTATAGTTTGTGGAGGGAATCCCTATTATGCATTTTTCGTCAATTCGATGTTTGATGCGGAAGTCGAAAATGTACAGTCGAAATATGCTGCCTTACAAGGAAAAAAATGGATAGTGTATTCTTTGATTTATGAAAAAATGTTTGCGCATGAATATGCTTTGTTGGAAATTTTGAACAATGCAATTACAGAATTATTTGCAAAGGAAAATAGACCTTGTTTGCTTATTCGTCGTAATCCATTTGAGGAAAAAGTGGAACTGATTGAAAAATTAGCTCGTTTAGAAAATGTAATTATAGCCGATCACCTTTGGGAAAGAGATAGCGAAAAAGAATGGTCGATACAATATGTGCAAGGTGAAAAAGAATGGAAATTATTTTTGCAACAAGCAGCTCTTTGTATGAATATCCCTTCCATGGCGGGTTACGAGGCCATTATTTCTGGAACGCCTGTTTTGAATATTGGCTTTGATGCCGAAGGAAAGCCATCTGTTGAGTTGGAACATTTTACAAAAGCACCTTTTATGAAGGATGTGAATCAAAGTGAATTTATTGAAGTTTGTACCACAACAGATATGTTGAAAAAGGAATTGCCCATTTGGCTGAACAAAAAAAATGAACAAAAGAAGGAGTATATTCGCTCGTCCTTAGATTTTATTTTATTTGACTGTAAAGATTTTTTACTACATTGAGGTTCGATTTTAAACTACAATTCTAATTTAATTGCATCGAGCAAATCCACATATCATTCAATTGCCCAAGATTATTGACCCTCGTGGGAATTTGTCTTTTATAGAAGAAGAAAACCATATTCCTTTTAATATCGCACGAACCTATTGGATTTATGATGTGCCCGGCGGTGAAATTCGTGGAGGTCATGCATACAAAGAATTACAAGAGTTTATTATTGCTTTGAGTGGAAGCTTTGATGTGATTCTTCATGATGGGAAGGAAGAAATTAAATATCATTTGAATAGATCCTATAATGGATTGTTCGTACCTAAAATGTATTGGCGAAGTATAGAAAATTTTTCTACAAATAGTGTTGCCTTGGTATTGGCAGATGATGTGTACAATGTGAATGAATATATTCGTGATTTCGAAGAGTTCAAAAAAATGAGAAATTCATGATGAAGTATACTGCTTTCGATTGTCATATTTTGCATCTACCGGTCATCCATAATCGGGCAGGAAACATTACACCTGTTGAAAATTCAATTACCCTTCCATTCGATATTCAAAGAGTTTATTATTTATATGATATTCCAGGTGGCGAGACAAGGGGAGCGCATGGACATAAAAACTTGGAGTCGCTGATAGTAGCTGTGAGCGGTAGTTTTGACGTTACGATTGATGATGGAAAAAATAAAAAAAGAATACATTTAAATCGCCCATATTTAGGATTAAATCTGAAGCCAGGCATGTGGAGAGATATTTCCAATTTTTCAAGTGGTGCTATTTGTTTAGTACTGGCTGCACAAAAATATGATGAGACGGACTATATCCGTTCCTACGAAGATTTTTTAAATTATAGACAGCATGGCTAAAATACACCCACTAGCAGATGTACAAAGTATGCATATTGGTGATGCTACGCAGATATGGCAGTTTTGTGTTGTTTTACCGAATGCGAAAATTGGAAATAATTGCAATATCAATTGTCATGTATTGATAGAGAATGAAGTAGTTATTGGCAATCATGTAACTATCAAACCAGGCGTTCAAATATGGGATGGTGTTCACATTGAAGACCATGTTTTCATCGGGCCGAATGTTACTTTTACCAATGATTTATTCCCGCGTTCAAAAAATCCGAATTGGGAATTGAAAAAAACTTGGATTAAAAAAGGAGCCTCCATAGGTGCAAATGCAACTATTTTGGCTGGTATTGTCATTGGCGAAAATGCAATGATTGGCGCAGGTAGTGTAGTGACAAAAGATGTTTTACCGAATACGATTTGCTATGGCAATCCAGCTAAGGAGATCAGAAAAATATAAGAGAATGATTAAGTTTTTAGACTTACAAAAAATAAATCTGCAATATCAAGAAGAGATTGAAGCGAGTTTATTACGAGTTTTTAGAAGTGGCTGGTACTTGCAAGGCGAGGAAGTTCGTCAATTTGAAAAAAACTTTTCCAATTATATCGGCACGCCTCATGCCATTGGTGTGGCAAATGGAATGGATGCTTTGCGTCTTATTTTAAGAGCCTATATGGAATTGGGTTTTATGCAAGAAGGCGATGAAATTATAGTTCCATCAAATACGTATATCGCCTCTTTACTCGCTATTACAGACAATCGTTTGGTGCCAGTATTGGTCGAACCAAGTTTAGCAAATTACAATATGAATTTGTCTTTGGTTGAAGAAAAAATTACAGCCAAAACAAAAGCAATTATGTTGGTCCATTTGTATGGACAGGTTTCTTTTTCTACAGAGATTGTTTCCTTCGCAAAAAAATATCAATTGCAAATTATTGAAGACAATGCCCAAGCTATTGGTGCCATGTATGATGGCATTAAAACGGGAAACTTAGGCGACGTGGCTGGTTATAGTTTTTATCCTGGAAAAAATTTAGGCGCGCTTGGCGATGGTGGTGCCATTACATGTAAGGACGATGCATTAGCGATGAAGATAAGGTCTTTGGCTAATTATGGATCGTCTCAAAAATATGTCCATGTTTGTAAAGGATGGAATAGTCGCTTAGATGAAATACAAGCCGCCATTTTGGATGTAAAATTAAAATACATTGAAATAGAGAATGCCAAAAGAAGAATCATTGCCAAACGATATTGTACTGAAATTAAAAACGATAAACTAATACTGCCTACTTTTCCTCTACAAGAGAAAGAACATGTATGGCATTTGTTTGTGGTTCGTACTGCCAATCGATTGGATCTACAATCTTACTTGCTTGCCAATGGTATTCAAACATTAATACATTATCCAATACCTATTCATCATCAAGAAGCTTATGCAGAATTGAAAACTTTGCAATTGCCTATATGTGAAAAAATACATGATGAAGTACTGAGCATTCCTATAAGTTCTGTACTAGAGGATACAGAAATTGAACAAATCATTCATTGCTTAAATGCATATTAAAAATAATTTATAGTTTTCATGAAGGAAAAGGTGGAGCATTGGGACATGATTATTGAAGGGAAAACCTCCCTCTTTAGTTTGCAATTTAAAGACGTTTGGCGCTATCGCGATTTGTTGATGATGTTTGTAAAAAGAGATTTTATTTCTTTTTATAAGCAAACGATTTTAGGCCCGATTTGGTTTTTTGTGCAACCAATTTTTACAACCATCGTTTTTTCCTTTGTCTTTGGAAAACTTGCAGGCATAAGTACGGACGGGCTTCCGCAATATCTTTTTTACTTGTCTGGCATCACGGCTTGGAACTATTTCGCCGACTGCATCACTAAAACGAGCACCGTATTTCGCGACAATGCAAATATTTTTGGAAAAGTATATTTTCCGAGATTAATCATGCCTTTGAGTATCATCACGAGCAACCTCATACGATTCGGTGTTCAATTTGCTTTGTTTTTAGTTATGCTATTTTATTTCAACATGAAAGGCGAAGATGTGCATGTAACAACTGCTGTTTTATTGTTCCCATATTTAATTTTATTAATGGCATTATTAGGTCTTGGCGTTGGGCTTATTATTTCAGCGTTGACCACCAAGTATAGAGACTTAAGTTTTTTAGTAAGCTTTGGTGTTCAATTGTTGATGTACGGTACAACTATTATTTATCCCTTACATGCAGCACCAAGACAGTATCGTTATTTATTGGAATTGAATCCGATGACTTTCATTATCGAAATGTTTAGATATGCATTTTTAGGAAGAGGAGAACACTCGGTTCATGGTATTATTTATGCCACTAGTGTAACCGTTATTTTATTCATATTTGGCGTGGTAATTTTTAATAAGACAGAGAAAAACTTTGTAGATACGATTTAAAGAAGGATGAGTCAATTAGCAATTCAAGTACAAAATTTATCTAAGGTTTACCAACTCGGGCAAATCGGTACAGGAACTATTTCCAGAGATTTTGAGCGATTCTTTGCCACTAAAATATTAGGCAAGGAAGATCCATTTCATAAAATTGGACAAACAAATGATAGAACCACGAAAGGCTCCAGTGATATTGTTTGGAGTTTGAAGGATATTAGTTTTGATATACAACAAGGAGATGCTGTCGGTATTATAGGTCGCAATGGTGCAGGCAAAAGTACCTTGCTGAAAATTCTTAGTAGAGTCACTTCGCCAAGTAAAGGGGTTATAAAAATCAAGGGCCGAATAGCCTCTTTATTGGAAGTAGGAACTGGGTTTCATCCAGAATTGAGTGGTCGTGAAAATATCTATTTGAATGGTGCTATTTTGGGCATGCGAAAAAAAGAAATCAAAAGGAAGTTTGATGAAATTGTTGATTTTTCTGGTGTTGAAAGATATATAGATACACCGGTTAAACGGTATTCATCAGGTATGTATGTTCGATTGGCATTTGCTGTAGCTGCACATTTGGAAAGTGAAATTTTGATTGTCGATGAAGTATTGTCTGTTGGTGATGCAGAATTTCAAAAAAAATGTTTGGGCAAAATGAATGATGTGAGTAGGGGCGAAGGGAGAACCGTATTGTTTGTAAGTCACAATATTGGCGCAGTGAGAGCTTTGTGTCAGCAGGGCATGTATCTAAAGAATGGACAATTGGAATATGCTGGATTAATTGAAGATACAGTTACGAAATATTTAATAGACACTTCAGGTAGAGTCGGTGTTCCAATTCGAAATAGGGAAGACAGAATTGGGAATGGACATATTAGAATGGATGAAATCATTTTTATTAATCGACAGGAATTAGCAACAGAAGAAATTTTGAGTGGTGATTATTTGAAAATAGAATTTCAATTTCAAAAGGAGATGGATATCCCTATTCATGATATGATAGTAGCTTGTAGTTTTTCAGACCAGTACGACAATAAAATTGTGAGCTGGGTATCAGATGAAATGCCACATCAGTTTAGGGAGAAGGAGCACAATTATTTTACGTTGGAAATTCCAAATTTCAATCTACGACCAGGTAGTTACAATTTTTCTTATCAAATTTCACGTAAAACGACAGCGCCAGAAGACTTCTGCGATGTTTTAAATAATGTGGCAACTATACAAGTGTTGGCATCTGACTTTTTTTATAGTGGAAAAAATGTGAGGTCGGCTAATTCGGTTTTACTTTATGCTGCGTTTCAATAGTTGGCTCAATCATGAATTTTCATTTCTTTATTGATGATAAATTTATTGATGATTTTATTCAAGAAGCGGATGCTGTTTCTACAAATAATGTATACGTTTTTACATTTGATAAACCGGCAAAATACGTCAAGTCGAATCGAGGAATTTATGCAAACTATCATTCGGAGGCTTTGGATGCCATACTCCAAACTATACAAGCGAGTGACCGTGTTTTTATCCATTGGTATCACCAAAAGGTGCTTGGTATATTGCAATCCATTCCAGCGCAAACTACAGTATACGCTATGTTTTGGGGCGGTGACTTTTTAGAATATCCTTTACGATGTGGAACAAATACACATCTAAGTTCATTTTTATTCGATGCAAAAAGTTATGGTGTTTATAAAAAACAATATGCGGATTATGTGCGGCATCAAATTAAAAAAGTAGTTCGACAGGAATACAAAGAGGGAGCATGGAAGAATATTTTGTCTTTGCCGTTTAAATTAAAATCTAAGTTTTATCCCATATTCTCTGGCCCAAATTATAGAAAAATAAAAAAGGAAAGAGAACAATTTCTACAAAGAGTATCTGCTATTTGTCATTGGAATCGACATGATATACAATTGCTAGAAACATTATATGGTGTCCAATTGAATCATCAATATTTCATCTATGCAACAGGTGAATTATTGCGAGCAAAAGAAACGCAAAAGTTCAATGAAAATAAAAAAGTTGTGATTTGGGTAGGCAATTCAGATACCTTGACCAATAATCATTTAGAAGCATTTGATGTTCTTTCGTCTTTTAAACAAGAAAATATTAAAGTCATTTGTCCATTAAATTATGGCAACAAAACTTATGCTAATCTAATAGATAAGAAAGGCAAGGAAGTCTTCGGTGATCGCTTTGTTGGGCTTTTAGATTTTATACAACGTGAATCGTATTTTCAATTAATGGATAGTGTTGACATTTGTTTGATGTGTCATAATCGTTCGCAAGCAGGAGGGAATATTTTTGCCTTTTTGCAGAAAGGGAAGAAAGTATATTTGAAAGCAAACTCTACTATTTATTTATTGTTGAAAGAATTAGGGTTTCATATCTTTTCTGAATTGGAATTAGCAAAGCAATCATATGCACAATTTATTGAACCACTTTCAGTAGCGCAAATTGAACAGAATATTGCATTATTAGAGACCCATTTGTATGGTCAGGCCATAAGGAAGAAATGGCTTACAGAATTGTTGAACTAAAAACGGAATGAGAATTTTTCAAACCATACATAAGTACCCGCCACATATTCCAATCTTTGAAAAGAAGTATGGGATTACGGATAGCTCGGGACATAGTTTTGCCCAATTGCAACAATTGATTATTCAAAAAGGGTATGCTTCCTCTTATATTTTATTGCCAGCAATAGAAGGCAAAACGGATGAGGTTTTTTTTACGATTTGGAATTATGAACGCATGCAATATGCCTGGGCTAAGGAGCATGGTATGACTACTACCGATTTGGGTGAAATAAAGCGAGCGCAAATTGAATGGTATAAGCCAGATGTGTTCTATGATTTTTCGGCAATGAAGGATGTAGATTTTTTGACCAAATTTCCTATAGATAAAAAAATAATAAAAGTATGTTGGTATGGTATCATTCGCGATGAACCATGGATGTTTCCAGAATATGATATCCGAATTACTTTGCACAAACCTTATGTACAGCAATGGCAAAACAAAGGATATATTGCCCATGAAATGCAGCCTGCTTTTGTAGATAATTGGAAACAATACAATACAGATAAAAAAGAAATCGATATACTTTTTTACGGACAATATTTGTATAAGGAGTTTAGTAATCGAAGTCATTTTATAGAGAAATTATTAGAGGTTTCTACACAAAAAACATCCTTGAATATTAAGGTGCATTTACAAATGCCGACTCCAACTTTGGTGCCGCAGAAATGGATGAACATTAGTTTGCCTTTTTTGAAAAAGAAATTTCCATCGGATAGGGTACAAGAGTTGGCGATGCCTCCTTTGTATGGAGAAGATTTATATGAAGCAATTGGCAAATCAAAATTTGTGTTGAATGCATATACCAATTACAATAAGGAGTATAAATCGAATATGCGACTCTTTGAATCATTAGGATGTGGTAGTTTATTGATTTCAGAAAATGGGAATTATCCGAAAGGATTTTGTCCAAATGATAATTTTATTCCCTACGATTTATCTGAATCTAAAAGGCTATTTTCTAACTTAGAGAATATTGTGTCGAATTATTCTTCACTTGTGCAAACCATGCAAGCTAGCATTGCAGATGTTCAACATATTTATTCCAAAGTTGCTCAATTAGAAGATTTTAAGAGAATTGTTCAGGGGTTTTAAGGAAAGGATATTAGAAGGCATGTGTTTGATTTTTGTACTTTGAATTATTTCCCATGGTTTGTAGCTTCACAAACCATACAATAATTTGATCTGTGAAGACACAAACCATGGGATTTTAGAATTTTCTTACGAGTATATGATTTATTAAGCAGTTTGTATTGCGGCAACGATTGAAGTGGAAATCCTTTTTGCAGCGAAGCAAGCAAAAAGATTGGAACGGAAAGCGTGTGTGCCGCCCAAATTATCTTAATGTCATTTTAGTATTGCCTATTTTTTTGATTGCCAATTCTCCTAAATATTTTTAATTTTAACCTCGCATTTTATATTATACCAGCACAATGAATAGGCAGCCATTAGTAACGATAGGTGTTATTTCTTATAACAATGCAAGGTTTGTAGTGGAAGCCTTGGACAGTATAAAGAATCAAACTTATCAGAATATACAAATCATCATCAGTGATGATTGTTCGACGGATGATTCTGTTTTGGTGATTGAAAAATGGATGAAAGAGAATAGCCATTTGAACATGATATTCTTTACAACTTCTGTCAATGGTGGTGTTTGCAAGTCGCTCAATAAAATAGTTCAACATAGCCAAGGGAAATATATCGCTACCATTTCTACTGATGATAAATACTTGCCAAATTTTGTTCTCAATAGAGTAGAGTATTTAGAACGTGCGGATGAGCAAACTGGTATCTGTTATTCCAAATCGAATTTGATAGATGAACAATCGGTTTTTATCGAGGAAGAAAGTAGAGATGTTTGGTTGACAGGAAATGTATTTGAGAACCTTTGTAAAATGAGTAATTCGTTTTGCAAACCACTCACGATGATGGTCAAAAAGGAAGTGTATTCAACCGTTGGGATTTATGATGAAAATTTAATTTTTGAAGATTTAGATTTTTTATTTCGGGTTTCCAAAATATATAAAATTGATTTTATTGAAAACATTGATACGGAATATAGAATCGTGACGAATTCACTGGGAACGAAACTTCTTACAACACCTAGAGGTTTAGAAAGTTACGCAGCCGTCATCAAAAAGAATATTGGACATTCAACCATGGGTGATTTTTATTTGGCAAAAAGGTTGAGAAAGATATCTTTGAAAAAGAAAGAAATTGGACTGTCATCTTGGTATCCAGATTTTAAATTGTCGGTCAAGTATTCTAAATCTGTGCGAGATACCTTGATTATGTGTTTGTTCTATCCGAAACATATTTTAACCAATAAGGGATAAACACATCTGTGCGCATTTTATTTATTTGTCATGAATATCCGCCTTCCAAACATGGTGGTATTGGCATTTTTGTAAAGTCAATCGCGGAAGCACTATTAACGCAAGGTTGCCAAACTGCAGTCATCGGATATGATGAAAAAGTTATGGAGGATGAATTGCAAGTCGTCAACAAAGTTGATGTGTTTCGATTGGTCAATCCGTATAAAAATAAGCATGGAATTCGAATCGGAGGATTTACATTAAACCTTTATCCTATTTTGGAGAGACGATATTTCTCAAAGAAATTAGAACAGATAATTCATACTTGGCAACCAGATTTAATTGAAGGTATAGATTGGAGCGGTCCTTTGTGGCTCAAGCCTTCTAGACCTTTATTGATTAGATTACATGGGTCGTATGCTGCAAATCAATTATATGAATCTAAACCAGTAAGGCGTTTAATATACTTCTTAGAAAAAAGGAATTTATTCTTAACCACCTTTTATTGTGGTGTGTCAAAACATATTGCAAAATGGACTCGAACGGCTTTTCATTTTAAGCAAGACTTTTCAATTATTTATAATTCTGTGAATACCAAAAAATTTATGCCACTCGCAGGCATCCCCAAAAAGGAGCATAGCCTTGTTTTTTTGGGTCGTATTGATGCAAGAAAAGGAATAGAAGAATTGATCAATGCCATGGCTATTTGTGTAGCAAGCAATTCGGCAATTCACTTGACTATTATTGGCAATGGGGATCCTATTTATTTGGAAAAATTGAAAAATAGGATTGATCCAACATGCAGGGAACACATTTCATTTAGTGGGTTTATTCCCAATGACGAATTACCAAGGTATATCAATTCATTTATGCTTGGTGTGATGCCTTCTAGGGCTGAGGCTTTTGGTATAACCGCTATCGAATTAATGTCGTGTGGTATACCAATCATCATGACCAATAAAGCAGCTGGTCCTGAAATTGTGACCGATGGTGAAGATGGATGGTTGGTTGATCCAAGCAATATAGACGCATTGGCTGCCAAAATAATTGAAGCCTTCTCGGATATGGAAAAGGTCCGATTATTTGGGAAAAATGCAAGACGTAAAGTAGAAAGGTCTTTTGCCGAAGATCAAGTGATGCAACAAAATATACAGGTCTATAAATCCATACTAAGTCATGCTAATTGATGTTGTGATTGCCACCTATCGACGGCCTGAAAAAGTGGCGGCATTGGTGACACAATTATTGGCCTGTTTGCATCCATCCAGTACAATCATCGTTGTAGATTCTTCGGATGAAATTAATTCTGCATTCATGGATCAGCATAGAGTGAAGTATATTCGATCTACGCATAAAAACCAACCCTATCAACGTTATGTAGGTTATCTGATTTCAAGTGCAGATGTATTACTATATTTGGACGATGATATGGAAATAATTGATTCTAATTTGATATTGCCCTTATTTGCTCCATTTGAAACGGAAACTGATTTAGCTGGAATCGCTTTCCATTTTACGGATAAGCATGTGCATTCAAGCTTATCGAAAATGCCTAATTCTATTTTCTTCTCACAGAAGCAACAATATAAAAAAATCATCAATTGGTTTACAGGTTACAAAATACCAGCAACAGGTAAATTGGGGTTGTGTGGCATTAGAGGCCCTCAGCCAAAAGAAGGCGGAATTACTGAATGGCTAAGTGGTGGTGCATTTGCAGCGCAAAAGAAATACTTATTTAAAAATTTTAATTTTCAATTATTGGATTTGTTTGAAGAAAAAATGGGGATGGGTGAAGATGCGATAATTGGATACGGACTTTCAAAACAAGGTAAGTTGATCTATAATCCAAATCTCCTTTTTTACCATAACGACCAAGCAGATAGCACTTACTCTACCAATACCTTTCATTTTTCTAAACGAATTATTTTTTCCAGATTGTTTTTATCTTTAGAAAAAACAAGATTAGATGGAGAAAACTATTTTCGTGCCTGGATGCATTATTATTGGTATACGGGCTGGCGATTAATGGGCATGTTGGGTAATTATTTATGTAGACCAAATATGCAACGAAAAGAAATTTTAACTGGTACATGGATTGGATGTAAAATGGCAAGTCATTTTACATTTGATGTTGCATTATCCAGAACCCAATATTGGATGAATGAAGCTAAAAAAAATATAGAATGTTAGGAACGAGGGTCATAGATAATAAAATAAATCAAATCCGAGAAAAGTGGATAGCTAGATCTGTGCAAAATTTGCTCAATGCATTTGTTTTCTTTCTAGCATTTCCATGTATTGATTTCCTAAAAAATTCAATAACATTTTATATTTTTCTATTG
>Ga0114969_10002776_pt1 | contig 14282 bp, 16 predicted proteins | sample M_130807_MF_Meta_FD_87316 | JGI IMG/M metagenome (GOLD analysis project Ga0114969, IMG submission 87316) | Freshwater microbial communities from Lake Montjoie, Canada to study carbon cycling - M_130807_MF_MetaG | ecosystem: Environmental > Aquatic > Freshwater > Lake | place: Lake Montjoie...
CACTTGAGATTGTTGCTTTTGAAATTTTCTTTTTTGGAGGAGTAGCGGTTTCTTTCACCTTGAAATCTTTCGGCGAATTTACTGCGCTTTCAATGTTTACAACACCGATTTTGTAACACGAGCTTTACTTATTTCTTTTCGAATGCGCTCTTGCATGGCAAAGTTGTAGTCGACATCCCAAATAATATTTTCTTTTCTGCGAAGAACTTTGGCTTTCGCAACAGGCACATCAGTTAAAAAACTGAAATCACAAGCAGCATTTTCCTTGAACATAGAAATGTCAATGGTTAGCATTAATCGAATGGCAGTTTCTTCGCGTTTAATCGATTTTGTTTCCAATGCAACAATCTTGGTCACATAGCCATCTTGAACATATTTTATCTCGTAATTTTCTTTAAATGGAGCCTCCATTCTGTATTTGCCTCGGTGAGCAGATTTAATCTCGGCAACCAATTTGTTATTGGACCAGATTTGAATGGAAACCTTGTCCAACGGCTTTTCTGTGCTGTCTGAAAGGAATAATTCGGAAACCTTTCCTTGTAGAATAATTTTTGATTTTCCAAATGTTTGGGCTTGGGCACAATGGCACAAGGAAATGAAAAGAAAGAGGGAGAGTAAATTTTTCATACAGCTTTATTACGTCAAAGAAAGAGTAAAAGTTACAGCAAGGGAAAAATAATTTAAAAAAGATGTAGGTACATTTAATGTATGTACATATATTTGCAGAGTGAAATCAATCGGAGAAGAAATACAGCAAGCTGAGTTCAGCGATGTCTATCAAAAGTTGGGCATCAACATTCTGTTCACGGCTGCTTGGTTTGGCGATATGAATAGAATGGCATTGAAAGATCACGATGTCTCGTTGCCTCAGTATAACGTTCTTCGGATTTTGCGTGGACAGAAAGGGCAGGCTATCTCGGTGGCGGGGCTGTGCGAGCGAATGATTGACAAGAGCAGCAATGCTTCTCGAATAGTAGACAAACTTGAAACACGCAAACTAGTGATGCGGAGAGTTTGCGATAAAGACCGAAGACAAGTAGATGTAGTTATCACCGAAAAAGGCACTGCACTTTTGGAAGATTTGGATGAAAAAGTTCCAACCTTCAAAACAATTATGTCTAGGCAATTGTCATCGAAAGATGCCGAGGCATTAAATTTCGCTCTCGATCAAATTAGAAATCAGAAATAAACAAAAAATAAAAATCAATCAAATGAAAAAGGCAATTTTAGCATTAGTCTTAGCAATCGTTTCAGCCGCGGGAGTTCAAGCGCAATTAGCAGACGGAAAGTACATTTTAGACTTCAACAAGAGTTCAATTGTTTGGAGCGCAAAGAAAGTAACGGGTAGCGGACACACCGGAACGGTGCGTGTTTCAAGCGGTGTTATATATGTAAAAGGAAACGCAGGTATAACAGGAAAAGTGAAAATTGATATGAACGCTATGGTTATCACAGATATATCAGATGCAGGGACAAATGCAAACTTTTTGAATCACTTGAAAGCAGATGATTTCTTCAACACTGTTGCTTTTCCAGATGCGATGTTTGAAGTGACAAGCGTTCAAGTTGCGAAAGGAAATAATGGTACAACGCACAATGTAACAGGCAACATGACAATCAAAGGAATTACTAAGTCGTTGTCATTCCCTGCGAAAATCACGGGTGGTGGAAATCAAGTATTTGTAGAAGGTAGTGTTGGTGTCGATCGTTCACAGTTCGACGTGAAATACGGTTCTACAGCATTTTTCGACAACCTAGGAGATAAAGCTATCGACAACATCTTCACTTTAAACGTGAAGTTGGTGGGCGATTTGAAGAAATAAGTTTCGGTTGGTTAAGGTTGGAAAAGGTCGTCATTCAGTGACGGCCTTTTTCGATTTGTACTTGTCGTAAAGGAAGTATTTCAAGTCAATGGAGAAATAGCTGCCAGAAAGACTTAGCCACAAACGGTCCGATCCGGCATTGGTTTCTACTGTGGCTTGTGTTCCGGCAATTCTTCCGAAAGGCCTGTGGAATGAAGCTCCGATGTAGTAATAACCTTGTTTTTCCGTTCGATATTCAAAACCCAAATTAGATTGCGCAGCCAATGCGCTCCACTTGATGCGGTAGGTTTTCTGACTGAAATCGTAATATGTTGAATCCACTTTTTCAGAACTGAACGTTTCTGTTTCACTGGGAAAAAAATCAAGCGAAATTCCCGCGCTGGCGTTCATATACCACGCTTTCCCTAATCGAACATAAATCAATGCTTGAATGGGAATTTCATAGGCAATGAACGTCATGTTTTGTTTTGAACTGACTTGCACGGTGTCGTTCAAATTGAAATTCAAGGTATAACTTCTTTTCACGAAATTCAGTCCTGTTTCTAAATTCCAAAATTTTCCTAACGGCTTCCGAATGATAGAACCGAAGCTTATTCCAACATTTGATTTTGCGCTGTAAGTAAAATTCGGCGAAGAGGCAGTTTCAATAGCTGTGTTCAAATAGGCATTCGGAATAATAGGTCGAAGTTGAAATCCAAACTTAAATTCATTTGCAGCCGAATTTTGTCCGAAGATTTTTCCAGAGATAAAAATCAAACACAAAAAGAAAATTATTTTTTTTCTGAAATCCATTCGGTCACATATTCAAGTGGTTTGCGGTGGCTCGTTGGCCATTCGCCTTCAACATATCCTAAATAAACTATTCCGAGGCAACGTTGTTGCGAAGGAAGATTTAATGTTTGGTTGAATTTTTCTGTTCTAATGAATCCGGGTGTTGCCCAGAAACTCCCTATTCCGTATGCGGTAGCAGTGAGCATAAGATTTTGTATAGCACAAGCAACAGTGTATTCCTCCTCATGCAAGGCAGCTTTTTCAGAGGCTTCCATGCAGACCACAACCACTGCGGAAGTGCGGTTCAATCGAGAGGCAATGCGCTCTCTCTTTACGGGCTGATCTTCGGGCATGAGTAAAGGAAGGTTTTCGCGAAGAGTTTCCATTCCCTCTTCCAAATACACATGAAATCTCCACGGTTGCGTTAGCTTGTGATTCGGCGCCCACACGGCGTTCTGCAGCATTTTTTCAACTTGCTCTTTGTGCACTTTACGTGTCGTGTAATGCTCTGGGGTAACGGTTCTTCTACTTTGAATGAGTCCGCTTATTTCGCTTAGATTGAATTTCATGTCTTGTTATGAATCGTGTTCCGCTATTTTTGTTCAAACTTAATCATGAAAACAATACTCATAACAGGAGCAGGCAGCGGAATTGGTGCCGCAGCGGCACATTCTCTTGCAGAAGAAGGAAACAACCGTTTAATTTTAGTAGGAAGAAACGAAGAAAAACTGAATGAAGTATTAGCAAAATTGCCGCATTCAGAGAATCACTGCGTGCTTGCCGCCGACGTGCGAAATGCTTCTGCATTTCGCGAAGGACTCAAAAATATTTTAGGCGACAGCGGTCTAGATTGCGTTTTCGCTAACGCGGGGGTCGGCGGAGAAAACGCCTACGGCGTAGAAGATCGTTGGGACGAAATTATTTCAATCAACCTCACCGGAACATACGTCACCGTCATGGAATGCCTGCCATTCCTCAGAAAATCAACGGCCACCTACAAACACATTCTCCTCACAAGCTCAATCCTCGCGCGTTTTGGTGTGCCGAATCACAGCGCTTACATTGCTTCCAAAACAGCAGTACTCGGACTCACTCGCGCATGGGCCGTTGAATGGGCACGCGAACAAATTTTAGTCAATGCCATTACACCCGGATGGGTAGAAACGCAAATGTCGAAAGACAGCATTCAGCGCCATGCAGATCGAAATGATTCGTCCTATGAATCTGCCTACCAAGAACAAATGAATTACGTGCCCACCGGAAGAATGGCACAACCGGAAGAATTAGGAAATTTTGTTGCCTTCCTTTTTTCAGGAAAACAGAATTCAATAACCGGACAAGCACTCGACATTAACAACGGAGCATACATGCAATGAAGAAAATTATCCTATTCCTTTTCGTTAGCTTGCTTATAGCAAGTCAGGTTAAAGCACAATTCACCAAACAAGATTCTGCTGTGGTGAAAGGTTTCTATTCAGAGGCACTTTCAACAGCGCAAGCTTACAACGACTTGTATTACTTGTGCAAGAAAATTGGACACCGCATTGCGGGGTCAGAGGCCGCTGACAAAGCCATTCTTTGGGGAGATTCTGTGTTGAAGTCAATTCCAACAGACAACGTTTTTCTCATGCCAGTGAAGGTTCCGAAATGGAAACGCGGGAAGAAAGAATACGCTGCGATTTACGTGGGTAAAAAGAAAACCGAAATTCCCTTGCGCGCTTTGGGTGGTTCCGTTGGAACCAACGGAACACTGAAAGCAGAGGTGGTTGAAGTGAAAGATTTCGAAGATCTGAAAGCGAAAGGCGATCTAGTAAAAGGAAAAATTGTGTTCATCAATAAGGCATTCGATCCTGCAATTATCAATACCGGTTCGGCCTACGGCAACACGTCTCCCATTCGCACCAACGGGGCTTCAGAAGCTGCGAAATACGGAGCAGTTGGATGCATCATTCGTTCCTTGACTTCAGCCGACGATAAGTTTCCGCATACAGGAGCTATGCGCTACAAAGACGATGTAGCGAAGATTCCAGCGGCTGCGTTGAGCAGCCTCGATGCACATTTTCTGCACGAGGCCCTTCAATCCAATAAAAAAGTTCTCTTCGAAATGCGCATGGAATGTGAGCGTTTCGACAGTGTGATGCAATCGAACGTGATCGGAGAAATTAAAGGAAGTGTGTATCCTGAAAAAATTATTGTCGTGGGTGGACACCTTGATTCATGGGATGTGGGTGAAGGCGCACACGACGATGGAACGGGTATTGTGCAAAGCATGGAAGTGTTGCGCATTATGATGGCAACAGGGTACAAACCTGCCTGCACCATTCGTGCTGTCTTATACATTAACGAAGAGTTCGGAAACGACGGTGGTGAGACCTATGCAAAAGTTGCCAAAGAAAAAGGTTGGGAACACGTGGCCGCCATTGAAAGTGACGGAGGTGGATTCACACCGAAGGGGTTCAGTTGCGATGCGCAAGATGGGCAGGTGGAATGGGCGAAATCATTGATGCCTTTCTTCGAACCATACAATCTTTATTCCTTCAAGAGAGGTTGGAGCGGAGTAGACATTGGCCCGTTGAAAAACGGAAGCACCATGCTCTTCGCTTTAATGGTAGACGGGCAGCGTTACTTCGATTTTCATCACACAGACAACGACCGTTTCGAAAACGTAAACAAACGCGAATTGGAATTGGGCGCAGCGTCTATGGCTTCGCTGGTGTATTTCATTGATCAGAAAGTTCAGAAAGAAACACCGCAGAAATAATTATCTGCCGTACATGTCTTTGTGCCAGGTATTCGCGAACGGCTTCCATTTAGATGAAGTCCAATCGCCTACTGTGGCAACGGTTGTATCAAGAACTAGTGTTTCATCGGTAAGTCTATTCGCTTTGCGAAGTGCCCAGAACTGTGCAATTCCTTCCGTTTGAATTTCGTCATTCTCTTGGAACAACACGGTTAATCGATCAAATAAATTCACGCCAAGCGCATCGCCAATGCGAAGAACTTCTCTGTTCAATTTATCTATGCTGCACCCGGAAGCGAGCATAATATTTTCATCGGCAGCAACTACCAAAATCCGATTCATTTCAATCCAAGCTTGTCCAGCCATCGCCTTTCCATGATTGTTCCAACCTTCAAGGAATTGTTTCAACTCAGATTCAATGAACGCGCATTGCTCTGAAGAAAGTAATTTGTTTGAAGTGAAGACCCAAAGTCTAGCATGAGGAGCAAGTTGAATTTCCATAATTAGAAAGAGCGATTGAATAATTTTTTAGCTGGAATGAAAATGAGCACGAGCACGGGTGATTGCACAATGCCCATGATGCCTCGAACGGCAGGATATACGGCTTCATTCTGATGGATGATTTTCCCAAGAATGAAGGCCATTACAGCGAGAGTCAAACAGACCCCTTCCACCAATAAAAACAATTGAATTTCTTTTTTATTGAATTGAAGAAAGTACAGCGCGAGAATATTGAGTAAGGTGAATAAAGCAATAGAAGCAAATGTAATGACCCACTTCAATTTTGTAAGTTCTCCTTGATTGAAGGAGTAGAGCCCCTCAATGGCTTCGTGACTGTAGTAATAATCGAAGTTCGATTTGCTTTTTTCAGCAGTGAGTAAAGCAATTTTTGTTTCAGTGTTTTGGTTGAAGAATCCGGGAATTTGCGCACCTTTTTCAAGAATGAAATTCACATTCACCTTGGCCTGCTCTTGGTAAAAACCCAGAGCAATCATTGCGATGGCAATCGCAACAAGAATGAATTTACTTTTCTTCGGAAGGGCCATTTGCAGGGACGTACAACTTCGACCACCACCACCAAAATGCAAAGACTACGGCGTAAACTAAGGCGGTGAATGTATAATCGTGATTAAATGCGAGATAGTCTTCGTTCCAATAAACAATGAAGGCAAGGGCCATAATGCGAAGAACATTCATGAGTTGAATCACGAACAGTCCAAGCGGAAGAAACCAAAGTCTGTTTTTATTTGTTCCTGGATAGGCCGCAACGAAAATGATAAAGAGGGCCATGAGTATCATGCCATCGCAAGGCGCACCTACTGTAACACCCGCGGTTCCTTCAATTGCAATGTGGTTCCTATAAAGCCCGTCATCGAATACGCGAACAGAGAAATTGAATAGTTTGAGCAATCCTTCGGCTCCTTTAACAAGGACGTCGACAAGCATTTCATCAATAGCCGTTGATGGAAGTAAATACAATTCGTAAAAAAAATACCATCCGAAATAGAGGATGGTACCAATGACAAAAAACCGAATGAGTGGATTTTTCACTGAGTATTTAAGAAGCTTTTTTCTTTTTAAGATCGAATGCTTTTTTTCCTCCTAGGGCTGCTCCAGCCGCAATTAAGAGGCTAACGCCGCCATCGATAGGACAAACTGTTCCGAAGGGACCACCACAAGGCGCGGCTCCACCGCTAGGTGGGGTTGGAGGCGCCTGGCAAATTCCAATAGCTGCAATACAGAAAAGGAAAATTGACAAAACGAGTAATTTTCTAAAACGGTTCATGTCACAAATATAATAGACTTTAATTATTTCCACCCCCATTCGGGCTAAAATCTTCAATATTGCCTCTCTTCCTTTATATTTGTCCTTCTTCAGAGAACCCATGGCAGAAACTAAATCGAATTTTCTAGACGCTGACGACCTCAGGCCCATATTACGGTTTCTGAACAAAAGTTGGTTTTGGATAGTGGGTTGTATACTCATTGCTTTTGTAGCGGCATATTTCTACACGCATAGACTTCCGAGTATATATGCGGCCAAGACGGAAATTTTACTTCGTTCTTCTGAAACCTACGATTATCAGAAAAGTATGTACAGTGAATTGGGGTATATCTCGCTTATGCAAGACGTAACCAATCAGAAGCGAATTATTGCTTCGTATGATATCGTTGAAAAGAGTCTAGATAAATTAGATTACACCATTTCTTATTTTCTAGTTGGAAGGGTGAAGACCTTGCAGGTAGATGAATTCGATGCTATAAAGGTCACATGCGACTGGAAGAAAATGGCTTCGGGCATGTACAATGTCCCTCTGAATATTAAAGTTTTAGATATTGGCCACTATGAACTCAGTTATGAATACGCCGGAAAATTAACTTCTGCCACTTATGAATTTGGCAAGGAGTATATGGAGCAATTGTTGACCATTCAGTTAGATCTCGCAGATCATGTCGATGAATCACGACTGTCTACCGTTACCGATCAGAGTTTCCAGATTCGCGTTAGACCCATGAAGCAATTGGTAGACAAGTACATGGGTTCACTTACCATTGAAAATGTTGAGTACACGAGTATTCTTACCTTGACTTGTCAAGATGAACTGCCTTCTCGGGCAAAGACCTTCCTTGACACGCTCGCGAAAGTGTACATTGATTATACATTGTACAACGAAATTGCTATTAATGAAAACACCCAAGCCTACATTGACATACAGATCAATAAAATCGTAAAAATTATTGATTCGTTGGAATTGGCCATGGAGCTGTTCAAAGACGCTCGAGATATTCTTGATTTAAGTAAGGAGCAGGACGCTGCATTTGCAGCATTGACGAGTTCTGATGTCACTTTGCGCGACTTGCAATTGAGAAGGGAATCTATTCAAGGTCTAGAGAATTTTTTGTTGAAAGAACCTGATCGTGCCGTTATTCCTCCCATGAATTATTTGCGTGAAGAAGACGTAACCTTAACAGAATTGGTGAAGGATCTCTTCCAACTGAAACAAAAAAGGAGTTCGTTGTTAGTCGATGTTAAATCGCCCGATAAACGTGTTCAACGCGTGGATTCTACGCTTCAAACCATTCGGAACAGCATCTTCAAATACACCAAGGATACCAAAGTGGCTATTGATCAGCGAATTGCAGATTTGAAATTGCAAATTTTAGACTTAGAGGCAGAGTTAGCGAATATTCCCAAAAGTGAGCGAGACTTAATGTCTATTGAGCGCAAACTGAAAGTAAACGAAGAGCTTTATACTTTTTTGCTCGAAAAGAAAGCCAACACGGTTATTGCTCGAGCTGCAATTATTCCTCAAACAAGCGTCATTGAGGCTGCGCGAAATATGGGTGTGGTGGGTCCCGATCGCCAAAGCATCATTTACCTGTGGATTGGTATAGGAATCCTTATTTCGTTAATTATTGGGCTTATTCGAATGATCTTCTTTGAGCACATTGAACACTTGCGCGAATTGAAGCAATTAACGAAACTGCCTGTTATTAGCGGAATTCCGAATTACGAAGAAATTGAAAGAGATCCTATTGCCATAGATGCAAACCCACGAGGAAATGTAAGTGAAGCGTTCCGAACCCTGCGAACGAATTTGCAATACCTTCTTCCAGATGGCGGACACAGTCTTATTTTGATTTCATCGCTCCATCCTGGGGAAGGAAAAACATTTATTTCAACTAACCTAGCGGCCACATTGGCTAAGGCATCGAAGAAGGTACTCTTATTAGACTTTGACTTACACAAACCGAGAGTGCACAAGATGTTCCGCACCACCAACACGCAAGGGGTAAGTACGTTTCTTATTGGAAAGGCAAGCTTTGACGATTTGGTGTTTCAGTCAGACATCGAGAATTTAGATATTATCCTTGCCGGTCCAGTTCCGCCAAATGCTTCTGAGCTTTTGCTTAACGCAAGAGTAGATGAGCTTCTTGCAGAAGGGTTGAAACGCTATGACTATGTAATTATAGATACTCCGCCGATTATGCTTATTACAGATAGTTTGGTGTTGTTGTCTAAAGTAGATCGTGGAATTCTTGTAATGAATACGCTTAAAGCTACCAAGCAAGGGGTGAGTTATTTGGAGGACGTGCTTACACAAAACAGTCTTTCAAATACGAGTATCTTGTTGAATAACATCAAGCAAAAACGCTGGAGATACTACTACGGTAAGTATGCGTATCGTTACGGTTATGGCTATGGTTATGGCTATGGTTACGGCTATGGATATGGCTATGGATATGGCTACGGTGGTTACGGAGAAGAAGGTAAGGCCAAGGGTAAAAAGAAGAAAGATAAATAATAGCGTAAGCCATGGTATCGCTCATTATTACAACCTACAATTACGCACAATACATTGAACGAGCCATTCGCAGTGCGCTTGATCAATCGCTCTCAACATCGGAATATGAAATCATTGTTGTCAACGATGCATCAACAGATGCCACGGGGCAGATTCTAGATAATTATTCAGATGTTCTTCGAGTATTCAATCTTACTGAAAATATCGGTCTTAGTGCAGCACGAAATTTTGGTATTAGAAAAGCGAGAGGACAAAACATTGTTTTCTTAGATGCCGACGACTACCTACATTCGGAATCGCTTAGCGTTCAAAATTTATTTTTGAACGAGAACAACGCATTGGATGCTGTTGCCATCGATTACTACTTGGTGAATGAACGAGGTCAGCATTTGCAGCACGTTGCAGCGAGTGATAAGCCCATTGCCTGCGGAATCATGTTTCGAAAAGATCATCTGTACAACATTGGATTGTATGACGAAACCTTCGCTGCACGTGAAGAAGAAGACTTGCGTATTCGTTGGGAAAAAGCTGGTTTCGGTATTTATCATATTCCACTGCCGCTGTATCGTTATCGCATGCATGAGGGCAACATGACCAAAGACAATGAGCGGATGGTTAATTCTCAAGAACAACTCAACGCCAAGCACAGTTTATGAGTAGAGTTTACTTGAGACCTTTAGATTTTTCAGATGTCAATGAAACCTATCTCGAGTGGTTTGCAGACGATGAAGTAACCGCTTTTCTGCATGTAAACGGCAAAAGTTTAACTACAGAATCTGTTCAGCAATATATTGAAGAAGGAAGATCAACGGGATCATATTTCATGCACGCTATCTGTTTGGTTGAAAACGATAAGCACATAGGTAATTTGAAAGTAGGACCCATTCATCCGAAATACAGAATTGCAGACTTGCCGTGCGTTATTGGGGATCGAAATGAATGGGGAAAAGGATTGGCCACTGAGGCTATTGCTTTGGGTTCTCAACTAGCGTTCGACAAATACGATATTCGGAAATTAACTGGCGATGTTCATGCCGGAAACATAGGTAGTCTGAAGGCATACTGGAAGGCGGGCTGGGTGGTTGAAGGAGTAAACCGTGGACGTTTTTTTGTGAATGAGGAAAACATGGATCAAGTTTTAATTTCTTGTTTTAATCCGAAATATTTCCCTGCGGAACAAACAGATTACACAGTCGGAAAAACGACAGAATATATTCAATTGCGCAACGATTTTTTAAATTCGAATAAATGAATTTAGCGTTGCTTCAAGCCCGAATGGGTTCCACCCGATTGCCCGGAAAAGTTCTGAAAGAATTAAATGGAACGCCGGTCATACAAGCATTAATCAATCGAGTTTCTCAAGCCAGGTGCATCGATAAATTAGCAGTTGTAACATCAACAAATTCTGAAGATGATGCCCTCGAGAATTACTGTAATCAAAACAACATTTTAGTCTTTCGCGGTTCAGATTGGGACGTGCTCGATCGATTCTATTCAGCAGCGAAATTTTTTGGAGCGAAAGAAGGAGATAACATCATAAGATTAACGAGCGACTGCCCTACACATCACGGAAGCACTGTCGATTGGGTGTATGAGCAATTTGTGAAGTTCGGAGTAGATCTGTTTTCCAATAGCAATGAAGACCCACTTTTTTTGGAAGACGGATTCGATGTGGAAGTGGTGAGGTTTTTAGTTTTGGAAAATGCTTTTCAAAACGCAAAGCTCCACAGTGAACGGGAGCATGTCATTCCCTATGTAAAAAATTCAAAAAAATTCAGCTTGGGTTTCCGCAAGATGAACGACAACTGTAACTTCAAATTGTCTGTTGATACCCCTTCAGATTTTGCTTTTGTTGAAGCACTTTTTGCCGAATTTGGTGCCCGTGATTTCAACATAAACGATGTTGTACATTTGTTAGAAACCAAACCTGAATTGTTGAAGCTCAATGAAGAGAGCATCATTAATGCGGGATACGCCAAATCATTAAGAGAAGATAAAATTGTGAAATGAAAACGATAGCACTTCCACACATTACGAACTTCGCGAAGAGCGATGAATACAGAAAGAAAATCCACGATTTAATTCCTGGAGGGGCTCATACCTATTCCAAGGGAGACGATCAGTTTCCCATTAAATCGCCCGCTGCAATTACTCACGCCAAAGGTGTGTATTGTTGGGATTTAGACGGGAATAAATATTTAGATACTCTCATGGGTTTGTACTCTGTTTCTCTGGGACATGCCTATGAGCCAGTCTTGGAAGCAGTGAGAAAACAATTGGATAAAGGAGTGAACTTCACGCGTCCGAGCGTTATCGAAATGGAAATGGCAGAGAAGTTTCTCTCGCTTGTTCCGCAACACGACATGATCAAATTCGCGAAGAATGGTTCTGTTGCAACAACAGCTGCCATTAAACTTTCTCGCGCATACACTGGAAAACATTTAATTGCACGTCCAGCAGAACATCCATTCTACAGCTACGACGATTGGTTCATTGGCTCTACCGCTTGCGACTTCGGTATTCCGAAAGAAATAAAGCAATTCACTGTCACCTATAAGGAAGATTCAATCGAAGATTTGGAGCGACTGTTCAACGAATATCCGGGACAAATCGCTTGCGTGATTTCAGAACCAGAAAAGTGGAATGTTTTGGAACCCGATTTCTATCAGAAGGCTATTGATCTTGCTCACAAGAACGGTGCACTGTGGATCATGGATGAGATGATTACCGGTTTCAAATCTGATTTCCCTGGATCTATAAAAAAATTCAACGCAGAGCCCGATTTCTGCACGTGGGGAAAAGGCATTGCCAACGGATTTTCGTTCTGTGCATTAACAGGAAAAAAAGAAATCATGGAATACGGAGGTATTCGCAGAAAAGGTGAACCGAAAGTATTTTTAGTCAGCACCACACATGGTGGTGAAACACACGGAATTGCTGCGGCTTTAGCCACTATTAATGTGTTTGAAAACAATCCGGTTATTCAGCACAACCATGCCATTGGAGATTATTTCATGAACGGTGTGAAAGGAATTTTATCTCGAAGAAAATTGGAAGATTATTTCGCGTTTACGGGTTTCAATTGGTGTGTTGGATTGGTAGTGAAGAACCAGAAGAAAGAACCGTGTTTGTTTTATAGAACACTGTTCATGCAGGAAATGATTCAGCGCGGAGTTCTTTACCAAGGAATTCTATCGCCATGTTTTTCGCATACACAAGACGATATAGATTTCATGTTAGCGGCTTTCGATGAAAGTTGTGAAGTGTTTGAAAGAGCCTTGGAAGATGGTTATGAAAAGTATTTAGTGGGAGATGAAATTAAGCCTGTCTTCAGAAAAATAAATTAAGATGGAACCACTTCGTACAACGGACGCAACGCAAATCGATTTCAGAAAAAAATTCGATTTAACCGATAAAGTTATTGTCATTACAGGTGCATGCGGATTGGTTGGAAGGGCCTTCTGCGAGGCCGTTGCGCAATTTGGAGGTGTAGTTGTTGCAGCAGATATTGAATTGGCGAATCCCGTTCAATTTGCGAGTGAGCTTGCTGCACGCAACAATACAAAGGCCTTGGGATTTGTGTTAGATGTCGCCAACAGATCTTCCGTTGAAGCGTTGAAAGAAAGTGTACTTTCTTCATTCGGAAGAATAGACGGTTTGGTGAATGCGCATCAGAATAAAACGCATTTAAAGTTTGAACCGTTCGAAAGTGTGTCCGATGAAAATTGGGACACTGTTGTTGATGTGAATTTGAAAGGCACGTTTTTAATGTGTCAAATTATTGGCTGCCACATGGCAGATAACGGCGGCGGTAGCGTTGTGAATATTCCTTCAACCTACAGCGTTGTTGCACCGAATCAGAATTTGTACAAAGGAACTTCCTTGGGTTGTCCCGCCGCCTATAGCGCCTCGAAAGGCGGTATTGACGCACTTTCCAGATACTTGGCTTCTTATTGGGCTACGAAGAAAGTGCGTGTGAACATGATTACTCCACACGGCGTGTGGAACAATCATGAAGTGCAATTCGAAGAAAATTTCGCGCGCTTCTCTCCCATGGAAAGATTGAGTTACAATCACGAAGTAGCAAGCGCGCTCATTTATTTACTCAGCGATGCTTCCTCGTATGTTACCGGAGATAACATGAAGGTTGAAGGCGGTTGGACCGTTTGGTGATATGCAGGAAAAACTAGCAACATATTTTGAAAGACTTTGGCCCATCTGTCGAAGCATCACAGGAAACGGATTGCGCGAATCGTTTCGCATACTGCAAGAAATTGTTCCTTTCGAATTAGCAGAAGTCCCCACTGGAACGCAAGTTCACGATTGGGAAATTCCGAAAGAATGGAACATTGAAGATGCATTCATTCTTACTCCAGATGGAAGAAAAGTTGCAGATTTCAAATTGAATAATTTGCATGTGTTGAACTATTCAACACCCATTGATCAAGAGGTTTCTTGGGATGAATTGTCGAAACACATCTTCACACTTCCAGAACAGCCAACAGCCATTCCTTACGTGACTTCATACTACGAAGAGAAATGGGGATTCTGCCTTTCGCACAACGAATGGAATTCACTTCCGAAAGAAGGAATGTATCGCGTGGTTATTCAATCTGAATTAACCGAAGGAAGTCTCACCTA
>Ga0114969_10002777_pt1 | contig 14278 bp, 13 predicted proteins | sample M_130807_MF_Meta_FD_87316 | JGI IMG/M metagenome (GOLD analysis project Ga0114969, IMG submission 87316) | Freshwater microbial communities from Lake Montjoie, Canada to study carbon cycling - M_130807_MF_MetaG | ecosystem: Environmental > Aquatic > Freshwater > Lake | place: Lake Montjoie...
CCGCATTGTCTCGACGAATCAGCGAAGTCTACGGCGTGGCGCTCTTTGCGCTCGCGTTGTTCTGGCTGATCGCCCTCGTCAGCTATTCGCCGACTGACCCGGTCTGGTTCTTTAACAACATCGCGTCCGGTCCGCCGCTGAACTTCGGTGGGCGCGTCGGCGCATTCGTCGCTGAGAGTTCCCTGCAACTGCTCGGCTACACGTCCTACCTGATTCCGGCCGTCCTCTGCGTGGTCGGCTGGCATGCGTTCTGGTGCCAGGAGTTCGACGCGAAGTACACGAAGATCACCGGCGCCGTGATGCTGTTCCTCTGCGTGTCTGGCCTGCTGGGCGTGGCCTTCGGCGTGTTCGATCCGGCCGCGAGCGGCGCCTCCTTCCCAGGGGGAGGCATCGTCGGCGGGGCCATCGCCGGCGTCCTGAAGGAATATCTGAACACGACAGGCGCCGTGCTGCTCCTGATGACCTCGCTCGGTCTCGCGCTGGTGCTGTCAACCCAGTTCTCGTTTGGCCGCGCTTCCACACACACGGCCTCGGTCGTGCGCTCGAGCACCGGCGGTTGGGTTGAGCGCTGGCGCGGCTGGCGTGCGGAACGTGCGCGCGCCCGCGAGCGCGCAGAGATCGTAAAGAAGCACACGGCAAAAGCCGGAGCGGTGAAAGCAGACATCGCCACCAAAGCGGCCGGCGCAGCCGCCACGCTGAAGGCCGCCCGTCAAGCGATCAAACCGTCCAAGATCGTTGATGGCGACGACCTGGAGGAGGACGACGAAGACCACGAGGAGTTGGTGCCGGTGCGCGCCAAAGCCGCGCCGCCGTCGATTCGTCGTGCCGTGCCCATGCCGGCGAATCTTCCACTCGGCGATGCCGAACCCACATCGCGCGCGCCTGCGGAACGCAAGAAGGGCACGTACGCGTTCCCACCGCTGTCACTGCTCGATCCGCCAAAACAGCACGGCAAGATCGACGAACGTCTGCTGATGGACGCGGCGAAACTGCTCGAAGAGAAGTGTCGCGAGTTCAGTGTTGAAGGCTCGGTCGTACAGATTCACCCCGGCCCGGTCGTCACCACGTACGAGTTCAAGCCCGACGCCGGCGTGAAATACAGCCGCATCACCGGGCTCGCCGATGACCTCTGCCTCGCGATGCAAGCCGAGTCGGTCCTGATCGACCGTATTCCGGGCAAGTCGACCGTCGGCATCCAGATTCCGAATCAGGTTCGTGAGGCCATCGGTCTGCGCGAGCTGCTCGAGTCGGACGTCTACACGCGCGCCACGTCGAAGCTCACGATGACGCTGGGCAAGACGATCAACGGCGAGCCGTTTGCCGGCGACATGGCCACGATGCCCCACTTGCTCATCGCCGGTTCCACGGGCGCCGGCAAGTCGGTCAGCGTGAACGCGATGATCAGCAGCATCCTCTTCCGCTCATCCCCCGAAGACTGCCGCTTCATCATGATCGACCCGAAGCGTCTGGAACTCGGCATGTATGAGGACATTCCTCACCTGCTCACACCCGTGGTCGTTGAGCCGAAGCAGGCGGCCAATGCCCTTCGCTGGGCCGTGCGCGAGATGGAAGAGCGCTACAAGACGCTCGCCGCCGCCGGCGTGCGCAACATCGATCAGCACAACCGCAATATCCGCGCGATGCTCGAAGAGAACAAGGACGCCAAGACCGACGCCGGCGTCGAACTGAAGACCCTGCCCTTCATCATCGTCATCATCGATGAGTTGGCCGACCTCATGATGGTCGCCGGCAAGGAAGTGGAAGAATCGATCTGTCGCCTGGCGCAGATGGCGCGCGCGGTCGGCATCCACTTGATTCTCGCGACGCAGCGACCGTCAGTCGACGTCATCACGGGCGTCATCAAGGCGAACCTGCCCGCGCGCATCGCCTTCCGTGTAGCGTCACGCATCGACTCGCGTACGGTGCTCGACGGCAACGGCGCCGAACAGCTGCTGGGCAAGGGCGACATGCTGTTTCTGCCGCCGGCCTCGTCGCGCTACATCCGTATCCATGGCCCGTACATCTCCGAGCAGGAGACGGCACGCCTCTGCAGCTTCCTGCGCAAACAGGGCAAGCCGCAGTACGACATGACGATCACCGCCGAAGAGAAGAAGGAAGGCACCGGTCCCGGCGGTGTGCCGATGGACAAGGACGAACTGTTCGACGAGGCCGCGCGCATCGTGGTGTCGAGCGGACAGGCGTCGATCTCGTATCTGCAGCGCCGGCTCCGCATCGGCTTCAGCCGGGCAGCTCGCCTCATCGACATGATGGAAATGGACGGCATCGTCTCCCCCGCCACGAACGGCAAACGCGAAGTGCTCGTTGATCAGGGCTACTTCGAAGAAGTGGACGCACAACTGCGATGACCAAAGACACTGCACGCCCTCGTCGGATCGTGGCCCTGGCCATCGGCCTGTGGCTGTGTGGTGCCTTCCTGTCTGCGCAGACAACGGCACCGGCTCAGAAGGGTGCGAAGTCACAGGCGGCTCCGGCAGCGGTGCTGCGCGGCATCACGCGTGAAGCGCTGCCGGGTGGCGATCGCATCGTGCTCGACGTCGATCGCGAAGTCGCGTTCCTCAGCGACCGCATCAGCGGGCCCGATCGCGTGTTCCTGGATCTCAAAGCCACCGGTGTCGGCAACGGCGTGCCTGCCGCTGCCGCGGCACTCAAGGGCATGCTCGTCACGAGTGTGCGACTCGGGCATCCAGTCGCCGGTACGACTCGCATCGTCATCGACCTGGCGGGCATGCCGAAACACAGCATCTACCCGCTCTACAGCCCGTATCGCCTCGTGATTGATGCCGAGGGACCTGTTCCGCCGCCGCTCGCGAAAGCCATCATCCACGAACCGGTGTTGAACACAACGCCGTACGCGTCACCGGCTTCGCTGGAAACCGCCTCCGTCCCGACGACGTCGGGTCCCGCACCGCAGCCACCTGTGCCACCAGCGGTTCCGACGCCGGCGCCCGTGGTCGTTGCCGCTCCCGCACCCGTGAAAGCGACGCCAGCGGCAGCGGTGGTGCCGCTCGCGGCAGCGAGTCCGACGCGCAAGGGCGACTACTCTCTCGCGCGCCAATTGGGGCTCAGTGTTCAGCGCATCGTGATCGACGCCGGGCACGGCGGACACGACCCCGGCGCACAGGGCAATGACATCGTCGAAAAAGACCTCGTGCTCGACGTGGCATTGCGTCTGCAGCAGTTGTTTCAGGACCAGCCGGGATTCGAGGTCGTCCTCACACGCGGCACGGATGAGTTCATCCCGCTCGAGGAACGCACGGCGATTGCGAATCGCGCGGGGGCCGATCTGTTTCTGTCGATCCATGCGAACGCCAGCAAGAGCGCTGACGTGCGCGGGCTCGAGACGTACTTCCTCAACTTCGCCACCAATCGCGACGCCGAAGCTGTTGCGGCGCGCGAGAATGCGGCGTCCAGCAAGAGCATGGGCCACCTGCCAGAGCTGCTGAAGGCAATCGCCCTCAACGCGAAGCTCGCCGAATCGCGGGAACTGGCGACGATGGTGCAGACCTCGATGGTGCGCCGCCTCAAGACGCCAACGACCACCGTTCGTGATCTCGGTGTGAAGCAGGCGCCGTTCGTGGTCCTGATTGGTGCGGAGATGCCGAGCGTCCTCGCAGAGATCTCGTTCCTGACCAATCGCACGGACGCCGCGTCGCTGAAACAGCCGGCGACCAAGCAGCGCATCGCGCAGGCACTCTTTGACGGAATTGTGAAATATCAAACGTCGCTCAAGAAGGCGACGACATCGGGATCCAAGGACCGATAGCCGCCGGTATGTATCAGGCTCCGGCAAGTCCACCTATTCAGGATCCGTTCATGGTGCAGGTCTCCCGGCCACCGGCCGAGCGAGACAACCTGGGCCAGGTCATGGTCGGTGCATTCGGCTTGACCGGCGCACTCATCATCGCTGCGCTGGTGTTTGGGATCGTGCTCGCCAGCGTCTGGATCCTCTGGCGCAAGTTCCGCCGGACGTATGACCACGACGCGCCGCCGTCGCTCGGCCCAGTGCCGCTCGCGCCCGAATCGCTTACGCGCCCGCCGTCATCCCCAGATCAATAAGCGTTCGCACGGCCGATCCGGTCGCGCCCTTCGGCTGATAGGCCTTGCGCTCTTCCGACCACGCAGTCCCGGCGATGTCGAGATGCGCCCACGGACGGTCGTGCGTAATGAACTCGCGCAGGAACCACGCTGCCGTGATCGCGCCTGCGCCACGGCCAGACGCAGCGTTGATCATGTCGGCGATCTCGCTCTTCAGCTGCTCGCGATATTCATCGAACAATGGCAGCGGCCACACGCGATCGCCGGCGCGAGCCGCGACGGTCCGAATGGTCTCGACCCACGCGTCCGGCGCGCCCATGAGGCCGGACGCCGTCTTGCCCAACGCGACCACACACGCGCCGGTCAGTGTGGCCACGTCAACCAGATGCGTGGTACCGAGCTGCTGCGCGTACCAGAGCGCGTCAGCGAGGATCAGCCGACCCTCGGCATCGGTGTTCGTAATTTCTACGGTCGTGCCGTTGGCGGCCGTCAGGACATCGCCGGGACGGATGGCCGTGCCACTCGGCATGTTCTCCACCATCGGAATCACGCCGATCACGCGATGCGGACCGCCGAGTCTGGCGATGGCGCAGACGGCCGCGGCCACGGCCGCACCGCCCGACATGTCGTCTTTCATGCGGTCCATGCCCTCGGCGGGCTTGATCGAGATGCCACCGGTGTCGAATGTCACACCCTTGCCGACCAGACCGATGACCGGACCACTCGTCGTGCCGTCGGCGCCCTTCGGCTCGTACCGGAGCACCACGAGGCGCGCCGGCTCCACGCTGCCCTGCGCCACGCCCAACAGCAGCCCCATGCCCAACTCGCGCAGTCGAGTGTCGTCGAGCACATCGACCGTCAGTCCGGCCGCCACACCCATCGCCTGCACACGCGACGCAAATTCGCGCGGCGTCAACACGTTGGCCGGTTCGTTCGCCAGCGCACGCGCCTGATTCGCGGCCACACCGATCACGCGCCCGCGCGCCACGGCCGCCTGCAGCGCAGGGCGTTCGCCGCCGGGCACGATCACGATCAGCTGATCGGGATAGCGTCCTTCCGACGTTTGATCGGCCTTGTAGAAGCCGGCGTCGAACTCGGCCGCAGACAGACCATCGGCAACGGTTGAGGCAAACGCGAGCGGCTCGAGGCCATCGCGGACCAGGATCGCCGCGCTCGCAACAAAGCGCAGGCGCGCCGTGTACCCACACGCCGACGCGATTTTGCGCAACCGCTCCGGCGTGAGCTCGGCGCGTTTGCCGGCGCCCACACACGCAATGCGCCGGGCCTGCCAGCCAGATGTGGTGGGAACGATGAAGAACTCGTAGAGCTTCGCGCTGAACTCGCCGGTCGCGCGAGCCTGACCAATCCAGCCGGCCGTCGCCGTGTCCAGGCCGGCAATGCCGGCCACCGACGCGTCGTCGTCGTCCTGAAACACCACTACGAACACCATGTCGACCGCAACATCCGCGGCTTGTGTCACTACCCCGTCAAACTGTGGGACCTGCATCGCCATCAAACGCCTCTGCTACACTGCGGCTATTCGCATGGAAAATAGACCGACCATCATAACTCACGGCCGGGCACGGCCATTGGTGCTGGGGGCCCTGCTGCTGGCCGTCACCGCCCTGGGCCGGGCCGAGCCGCAGGCGCAGGGTAAGGGCAAACCTTCCATCGCGGTGCGCGTGAACCCGTCGGTGGCATTCCCTCCTGCGCGTATCGTCGCCACGGCCGAGCTGTCTGGCGGCGCCGACGACTTTCAGGATTTCTACTGCGCAAAGGTCGAATGGACGTGGGGCGACGGCACGACGTCCGAGGCGCAGGACGATTGCGATCCGTACGAAGCCGGCAAGAGCCTGATCCGGCGTCGGTACACCAACGAGCACAAGTTTGATATCGCCGGCCAGTACGACGTGCGGTTTGCGCTCAAGCAGAACAAGAAGACTGTGGGGTCGGCGACTTTCCAGGTGCGCGTTCGCGACGGCGAACGCTAGCGCGACGACTCGAGCAACGCCCGCCGCCACTCCTGTGCGCGGGCGAACAGCGACGCGGCACGTTCCGGTGTGTCGAGCTGATCGCGCACCACTCGCAGTTCAGTGATCAGCGCGTCGATCGCGTCGGCCACCTCACGAGAGTTATGCGCGAGTCCGTCGGTCATCCAGGTGGCCGCAGATCCCGCCAGCCGCGTCGTATCTCGCAGCCCAGGCCCCGACATCGCCAGACCTGCGACGTCTACGCGCTCACCCACCACGGCCATCAAGGCACTGACCACCACCTGCGGAAGGGCACTCACAGAGGCCATCACGCGATCGTGCGTCTCGGCATCGACCACCGTGGGCTGCGCTCCCAACGCGCGGATCCATACCTGCAGCGGCTCAAGGGTGTCGACCATCATCTGGGGCGGGGGCACGATAAACCACTTTCGATCACGAAATAGCGTGGCGTCGGACGCATGAAAGCCGCTGCGTTCGCTGCCGGCCATCGGATGGCCGCCCACAAATCGGAGCCGCGCTCCCAACTCGGTCGCCTTCGCATTCACCTGCCGTTTGGTGCCACCGACGTCGGTGACGACCGCTGACGTGCCCAGCGCCGCGAGGCGATCCATCCAGGCCAAATTGACCGACACTGGTGCGGCCAGTACCACGAGGTCACACTCCGCGATCGCGTCGAGATCCACCGCGCGGTCAATCACGCCCGCAGCAACAGCGGCCTCCGCGATCTGGTCGACGTCGAGCCCAACAATCGACACCGAGGGATCCGCGGCGCGAGCCGCGCGCGCGACTGACCCGCCGATCAGGCCGATGCCGACGATGCCGACCGATTGATACGTTGCCATGGCCGGAGGCCTACCGACTCCAGCCGCGTCGCGCGACGGGCTCGACGCACATACTGCGTCCGATGGCCGGCGCGATGATTCTCAGTTCCGCCATCAGTCGCTCGAACTGCGCGGGGAACATCGACTGCGCACCATCAGACTTCGCGCGATCCGGGTCGCAGTGCACCTCGATGATCAGGCCATCGGCACCGGCGGCCACCGCCGCGCGGGCCATGGGCGCCACTTTGTCGCGGCGTCCGGTGGCATGACTGGGATCGGCAATCACAGGCAGGTGGCTCAGTTGCTGCACGACGGGGATCGCTGAGATGTCGAACGTGTTGCGCATGTAGCTTTCGAACGTGCGGATGCCGCGCTCGCACAACATCACCTGCATGTTGCCGCCGGCCAGCACGTACTCAGCCGACAACAGCCACTCTTCAACCGTGGCCGACAGTCCGCGCTTGATCATGACCGGTAGCCGCGTCTTGCCGAGCTCGCGCAGCAGCGAGTAGTTCTGCATATTGCGAGCGCCCACCTGGTAGATGTGGGCGTACTGCGAGATCACGTCGATCTGGCTGGCCTCCATCACCTCGGTGATCAACTTCAATCCGTGGCGATCCGCGGCCGAGCGCAGCATGCGCAGACCCACTTCCCCCAGTCCTTGAAAGCTGTACGGTGAGCTGCGCGGCTTGAACGCGCCACCGCGCAGAATCTTGGCACCCGCGCGTTTGACCGCCGCGGCGGTGGCTTCCACCTGCTCCTCAGTCTCCGCCGAACACGGCCCGGCCATCACAATCACCTCATCGCCGCCGATGCGTACGTCGTCAATCGTGATGACGGTGTTCTCGGGTTTGAATGTGCGGCTCGCGAGCTTGTACGGCACACTGATGCGGTGCACGCGGTCGACGCCGTCCTGCACTTCGATCAGTCCGGTGTCGGCTGTACCGTCGCCGACCGCGCCGAGCACGGCCTGATTCGCACCGGTGGAGCGATGGACGTCGTAGCCCATGTCCATCAAGTGCGCGATCACCGCTTGTACCTGGGCCTCGGTGGCCCGTTCTTTCATGATGACGACCATGTGCTACTCGCCTCGCTCTTTCGATTCTATCGCTCTGGCCGCATCGGCCAGACGTTCCAGTCGACGATTCTCGTCGATGATGCGTTCGAACAAACGCGTCAACGCTCCGCCGTCGAGCGGACCACTATTGACCTCGCGCACATGCGCGAGGACCTCTGCTTCCCGTGCCGGCTGATAGACCGCTTCACCGGCTTCGTGCTTGATGCGCCCAATCTCCAGCGCCAGCTGCGCACGAACATTCAGGAGCCGCACCAACTGCAAATCGATTTCATCGATGCGTCCGCGCAACTCCGCCAGCCGATGCATGCTCACTGCCCTCGTAGCCAGCGTACGAATTCGCCCGCTTTCGCCGGCGCATCAGCGCCGGCCTCACCAATCACGGTGACCAGGGCGCTCCCCACCACCGCCGCATCGGCATAGGCGGCGACCTCCGTCAGGTGCTCCGGACGCGACAGGCCGAAACCGACGGCAATCGGCAGGGACGTCACTGCACGGATCCGCTCGACCAGCGGCGCGGCCGTCCCCGATACCTGCGCACGAGCCCCGGTGACGCCCAATCGCGAGATCACATACAAGAATCCGCTGCCGAGGCCCGCGGCGACACGCACACGTGCATCGCTGGTCGTTGGACTGATCAGAAAGATCTGATCAATATCGCGAGCGGCAAGCCGCGCACACATGTCGGCAGATTCTTCGATAGGCAGATCCAGCAGCAAGACGCCATCGACACCAGCGGTTGCCGCGCGTGCAACGAATGCATCAACGCCCATCTGCAGCACGGGGTTCACATACGTAAAGAGCACGATCGGCTGCCGAATCTCAGCGCGCACCGACGTCACCATGTCGAGCGTCACCGACAGATTGCCCCCGGCAGCAAGGGCGCGTTCTGTCGCGCGCTGAATGACCGGTCCATCGGCAATCGGATCTGAAAACGGGACACCGACTTCCAGCACGTCGGCGCCGGCCGCGGCGATTGCGCGCAGCACATCACACGACACCACCGGCGATGGATCCCCCGCCGTGACATACGTCACGAGCCCCGCGCGGCCCTGGGCCTTCAACTCGGCAAACGCCTTCGCAAGCCGGCTCATGACGTCTGCTCCTTCTGGTTCAACATCCGCCGCACCTGTTCGACGTCCTTGTCTCCGCGCCCGGACAGATTGACCAGCAACACGGCCGGCTCTCGTGTGGTGGCGATGAACTGACGCGCCCAGGCAATCGCGTGTGACGACTCGAGCGCCGGCAGGATCCCTTCGGTGCGTGCGAGCCACTGGAACGCATCCAATGCCGCCGTGTCGTCGGCATATGCGTACTCGGTGCGTCCCTTCGAGTGCAGCCACGCGTGTTCAGGACCAACCGAGGCGTAGTCGAGCCCCGCCGAGACCGAGTGCGTCCCCTGAATATTGCCGTGCACATCCTGCAACACCAGCGTGCGCGTGCCGTGCAACACACCTTCGCGACCACCGGCAAACCGCGCCGCATGCTCGCCCGGCTCGATCGCGCGACCACCGGCCTCAACGCCCACCAGGCGCACCGACGAGTCGTCGATGAACGCGTCGAACAACCCCATCGCGTTGCTGCCGCCGCCAACGCAGGCCACCGCCACGTCCGGCAGGCGTCCCGTGTCGCGCAGAATCTGCGCGCGCGCTTCCGCACCAATCACCGACTGGAACTCACGGACCATCAACGGATACGGATGCGGTCCGAGCACCGAGCCCAACACGTACGACGTCGTCTCCACGCTCGTGACCCAGTCGCGCATGGCTTCGTTGATCGCATCTTTCAGCGTGCGAGTACCGGCATCGACGCTGATCACGGTTGCGCCGAGCACGCGCATCCGAAACACGTTCAACGCCTGGCGGCTCACGTCTTCCGAGCCCATGTAGACGACGCACTCGATGCCCATCAGCGCACACGCCGTGGCCGTGGCTACGCCGTGCTGCCCCGCGCCGGTTTCGGCTACGACGCGTCGCTTGCCCATGCGCGCGGCCAGCAATACCTGCCCCATCGCGTTGTTGATCTTGTGCGCGCCGGTGTGCGCGAGGTCTTCGCGTTTGAGAAACAGTCGCACGGGCGTTCCAGCCGTCGCGCGATGCGCCTCGTAGAGCGGCGTCGGGCGCCCCACGTACCGGCTCAACAGTTGGTGCAGTTCTGCGAGAAACCCGGCATCGGTGCGCGCTGCGAAGTACGCCGCCGTGAGCTCCTCGACCGGCTGCACGAGCGTCTCCGGGATAAATCGCCCACCGAACGCGCCAAAGTACCCGCGCACGTCAGGGTCTCGGCGACCAAATACTGGTCCCACGTTTACAGCCACATCAGCCACGTTTCACACTCCGAACCGGTTCCACTGCGGCAAAGAACACCGCCAGCTTCTTGGCGTTTTTCACGCCGGGGGAATCTTCGAGCGACGACGACACATCGACGCCCCAGGGTCGCACCGTCTCGACGGCGTCCACGATGTTCTCGGCATTGAGTCCGCCCGCAAGGATCGTGGGCCGCGCCCGCGCCACTTCCGTCGCGTGCACCCACGACGCGAGTGTGCCGGTGCCGCCACGCCGCACCGGATCGCGCGCATCGAGGAGCGGCATCACATCCAGCGGCAGAGCCAGAGCCTTTCGCACATCGTCTTCGCTGGCCATGCCGATGCCCTTCACAATACGCACCGCCAGATGACGGTATTTCTCCACATCCTCATCGCCGTGCAATTGGGCCACGTCGAGGCGACCCATCGCCGTTGCAAACTCGACCTCGTCGGGTGTGGCGTTCACAAACACGCCGACTTTCCAGACAAATGGCGGCAACGTCTTCGTGATGGCCGCGACCTGCTCCACCGTCACGGCGCGTGGGCTGCCCTCCCACATCACAAATCCCAGCGCATCCGCCCCGTGCCGCACCGCGCGGCGTGCGTCGTCTTCATTCGTCAAGCCGCAGACTTTCACGCGCAGATAGCTCACGGTGTGTCCTCCGGATCTTGGGCGGCCACACGAAATGCCGCGAGCGCCGCGCCAGGATCGGCCTCCACCATGAATCGCTCGCCAATCAGGAACGCATCGAAACCCACACGGCGCAAGCGACGCACGTCTTCCGGCGTGCGAATCCCGCTCTCGGCAATGGCGACGGCGTCATCAGGAATGCCGGCGACCAGTCGTTCAAAACCATCGGTATCCACCGCCAGCGTCCGCAGGCTGCGGCTGTTAATGCCGATCGTCGCGGCACCGGCACCAACCGCGCGCGCGAGTTCCTCGTCGGTGTGCACCTCCACCAACGTCATCAGCCCGAGATCCGCCGCGTATTGCGCGAGCTCTGTGAGCTCAGCATCGGACAGGGCCGCGACGATGAGCAAGACGCCGTCTGCGCCATAGGCGCGTGCTTCGGCGATTTGATAGCGGTTCACCACGAAGTCTTTGCGCAAGAGCGGCGTGGTGACGGCCGTGCGCACCGCGCGCAGGTGATCGAGTGCACCGTCGAAGAACGACGGCTCGGTCAGCACGGAGACACCCGCGGCACCCGCCTGCGCGTAACCGGTGGCGATTTCCGCGGGCGCATAGTGTTCCCGCAGCACACCGCGTGACGGAGATCGGCGCTTGCACTCCGCGATGATGCGCACACCGCCCGACGAAAGTGCGGCGCGAAACACCTCGCCGCGCGGTCGCATCGGCGCCGCGAGGCGTTCGAGTGCCGCCAGCGGCAGATCGCGCATGCGCACGTCGGCGCTGTGCCGAGCGCCCGCGACGATCGCCTGCAGCACATCCGACATCTACGCCGCTCCACCCTTGCCACAGCGCTGTCGCAGCGCAGCCAGTGTTGCGGCCGCCCGTCCGTCGTCAATCGCGGCCGATGCCATGGCCAGGCCGTCACGGAGCGACGTCGCCTTACCGGCAATGAGCAGCGAGGCGCCGGCGTTGACGATCACGATGTCGCGACGTGCGCCGCGTTCGCCGCCGAGGAGACGCTCGAGCAACGCGGCGTTTTCCGCAGCGGTGCCACCGGCCAGGTCCTTGACCGTCACGCTGGTCACGCCCACGTCCGCCGGGTGCAGATAGAACGTGCGCACCGCGCCATCAATGCACTCTGACACCTTCGTGTAGCCGGTGGTGGAAATCTCATCGAGACCATCCGCACCGTGCACGACCCACGCGCGCTCCGCGCCGAGCTGCCCCAGCGTGCGCGCCACGAGTTCCGTGAGTTCCGGACGAGAGACGCCAACAAGCTGTCGGCGCGCACCGGCAGGATTGGTGAGCGGTCCCAGCAGATTGAACGCAGTTCGAATGCCCAGCTCCCGGCGAGTCGGCCCGGCGTGACGCATCGACGGATGCCAGGCTGGTGCAAAAAAGAACGCCAGGCCCACTGTCTTCAGCGTGTCAACGACACGGTCGACCGGCGCCTCGATGTCGATGCCGAGCGCTTCAAACACATCGGCGCTGCCACTGCGACTCGAGACCGCGCGATTGCCATGCTTGGCCACCCGCACGCCGCAGGCGGCCAGCACAATGGCCGCCGCCGTCGATACATTGAACGTGTGCGCGCCGTCACCGCCAGTACCGCACGTATCGAACACGTCGGGCACCGCCTCGGGCATTGGTGTCGCGCGCTGACGCATCGCGGTGGCCAGCCCCATCATCTCCACAGGCTGCTCGCCCTTGAGCGCCAAGCCCATCAACAGCGCAGCGATCTGCGATGGCTGAGCCTGACCATCCATGATGGCCCCCATGGCGGCTGTGGCTTCGGCCGCAGATAGATCTTCGTGATGTCGCAGTTTCTCGAGCAGGGGCGCGAACTGCATCATTTCGCCTCCAGAAAGTTTTGCAGAATGCGGTGACCGGCTGAGGTCAGTACGGATTCCGGATGGAACTGCACGCCGAAGATGGGATGCGACTGGTGGCGGATGCCCATGATGGTGTTGTCGGCTTCGACCCACGCGGTCACCACAAATCCCTTCGGCACGGCCTCGCGATCAATCACCAGCGAGTGGTAGCGGCCCGCCTCGAACGGCCCATGCAAGCCCGCAAACAAGTGCGTGCCGTCGTGCGCGACGGCAGAGGTCTTGCCGTGCATCGGCACCGCGGCGCGAATGACGCGGCCACCGAACGCGACGCCCATCGCCTGGTGTCCGAGACACACGCCGAGCAGCGGCACGCGGCCGGCGAATCGCTTCAGCACCTCGATCGACACGCCTGCGGTCTCGGGCCGACCCGGACCTGGCGAAATCACAATGCGCGACGGCGCCATCGCCTCGATCTGATCGAGCGTCACCACGTCGTTGCGGACCACGGTGGCGGGCACGCCCAGTTCACCCAGCCGATGCGCAAGATTCCACGTAAACGAATCGTAGTTGTCGATGAGCAGCAGCACGCTACAGGCCCGCCTGTGCCATGGCCAATGCCTGCAGCAGCGCTCGCGCCTTGTCGCGCGTCTCCTCGTATTCCGCGGACGCGTGTGAATCGGCGACAATCCCGGCGCCCGCTTGCACACTGGCATGGCCGTCGCGCATCACGATCGTGCGAATGGCGATACAGAAGTCGAGGTTGCCGGCAAAGTCGAGGTAGCCGACAGCGCCACCATAGAGACCGCGACGCGTCGGCTCGAGGCCGCCGATGATCTGCATCGCGCGAATCTTCGGTGCACCAGTCAATGTGCCAGCAGGGAAACACGACACCAGCGCATCGAGCCGGTCGTGTTCATCCGACAGTTTGCCCTCGACGCGCGAGACCAGATGCATGACATGCGAGTACCGCTCGATCGTCATGAACTGCGGCACACGCACACTCCCGATCTCCGACACCCGACCGAGGTCATTGCGGCCCAGGTCCACCAACATGACATGTTCGGCGCGTTCCTTCTCGTTGCGGCGTAGTTCATCGGCCAGCCGCTGATCGTCTTCTGGCGTGGCGCCGCGGCGACGCGTGCCCGCGATCGGGTGCGTCTCGATCCGCGACCCTTCCACACGCACAAGCATTTCCGGCGATGCTCCGACGATGGCCTCGCGCCCCATTCGGATGAAATACATGTACGGTGACGGGTTGATGTGCCGGAGGGCGCGATACACATCAAACGGCGACGCGACCGTCGTCGTGTCGAACCGCTGAGACAACACGGCCTGATAGATCTCGCCGGCCGCGATTTCTTCCTGAATCTTCTTCACCGACGCTTCGTAGGCCTCTTGCGTTTGATTCGCCGTGACGTCGAGCGGCGGTGCGTCGCGCTTTTCTGATCGCGACAGATTGCGATCCAACTCGCGCTCGAGAAAATCGATCTTGGCGGACGCAAATTCATACAACGACTTCAGATCTTCGCCTGGGCGAATTCGCGCATTGGCAATCGCCAGAATCCGG
>Ga0114969_10002778_pt1 | contig 14278 bp, 10 predicted proteins | sample M_130807_MF_Meta_FD_87316 | JGI IMG/M metagenome (GOLD analysis project Ga0114969, IMG submission 87316) | Freshwater microbial communities from Lake Montjoie, Canada to study carbon cycling - M_130807_MF_MetaG | ecosystem: Environmental > Aquatic > Freshwater > Lake | place: Lake Montjoie...
ACATCGGCGTAAGTAAATTTAGTACCTTGTGATTCTTCGTCCCAATAAATCGCTTTCATTTTTACTAAGTCGACAACACCTTGGAATTTTTCTTCGGCGCCAATGGGTATTTGAATTAACAGCGGGTTAGCTTTAAGACGCGTCTTCATTTGGTCGTAGACCTTGAAGAAATTCGCTCCCGTACGATCCATTTTATTTACAAATGCTAAGCGAGGCACGCCATATTTATTGGCCTGGCGCCACACTGTTTCAGACTGGGGCTGTACTCCACCTACTGCACAATAAACCATACATGCGCCATCCAGCACGCGCATCGAGCGCTCCACTTCAATCGTGAAATCGACGTGACCTGGGGTATCAATAATGTTAATGCGATGCTCGGGGTAATTTCCCGCCATCCCTTTCCAGAAAGTGGTGGTGGCCGCAGAGGTAATCGTAATTCCGCGCTCCTGCTCTTGCTCCATCCAATCCATGGTGGCCGCACCATCGTGAACTTCACCAATTTTGTGATTCACTCCGGTATAAAACAGTACGCGCTCAGTCGTAGTGGTTTTGCCTGCATCGATGTGAGCCGAGATGCCAATATTGCGATAGCGCTCAATAGGTGTTTTACGTGCCACTGTTGCCTCTTCTTAACTGAATACTTAGAAACGGAAATGGGAGAAGGCCTTATTAGCCTCCGCCATACGGTGTACTTCTTCGCGCTTTTTCATTGCTCCGCCGCGACCTTCAGCAGCTTCGAGCAATTCATTAGCAAGGCGTTGAGCCATGGATTTTTCGCCACGTTTTTTAGCGGCCTCGCGCAACCAGCGCATTGCCAAAGCAGAACGGCGGGATGGACGAACCTCTACTGGAACTTGGTAGTTTGCACCGCCAACGCGTCGACTCTTAACTTCAACCATGGGCTTTACATTACCCATCGCGGTTGAAAAAATCTCTAAAGGTTCTTTATTGGCTTTTTTCTCAATGTGATCAAAGGCGCCATAAACGATGCGCTCGGCCACTGATTTTTTGCCGTCCAACATCAGGACGTTCATAAATTTAGCTACTTCTACATTCCCGAATTTTGGATCAGGAAGAATTTCCCTTTTGGGGACTTCGCGACGACGCGGCATAACAACTCCTATCAGTTCAGTTAGGGGAGCCTGAAATCAGCCTCCCACTTTAGTCACTCAACTATTTTTAGCTTTTAAATGCTTGGGCTAAAAACGAAGTAACCACTTACTTGACTTTTCAGTCAGACACTACAATTACCAACTACAACAGCAAAACTTAAGCGGACTTCTTAGCGCGTTTAGCACCATATTTTGAGCGCGACTGTTTGCGATCTTTTACACCCTGCAAGTCTAGGGAACCACGCACAATGTGATAGCGCACACCAGGCAAATCTTTTACACGGCCACCACGAATCAGTACAACCGAGTGCTCTTGCAAATTGTGGCCTTCGCCACCAATGTACGAAATAACTTCAAAACCATTCGTTAATCTTACTTTTGCTACTTTACGTAAGGCGGAATTAGGCTTCTTTGGGGTGGTGGTGTAAACACGTGTACAAACACCCCGGCGCTGCGGACTATTCTGCAGGGCTGGACTTTTGCTTTTAACGGTAAGCCTACTTCTAGGCTTACGCAATAACTGGTTAATTGTCGGCATAAATGGCTCGGTTAGTACTTCTTAATGCTTTTTTATAAGAAAATCAGTAACTTAGGCAACTTTTCGCAGGCTGCCATCGAATGCTGACTTTCTACTAATTCAGTAGAACTCAGCATTCTAGCTTGGCCAGCCTTTCCCGTCAACCTGCAACAAGAAAAACTGGCCAGAATGGCAACAAAATCGGGCGCTTAGCTTTGCTCAGCCTCTCCTTCAGGGGCTGCAACAACCACTTCGGCCTCAACTGGCAGCTCGGGTGCATTTGCTAGGGCCTCTTCCTCGGCAGCAATCATCTGTGCGCGATCACGCTCAAATTGCTCGCGAACCTTACGTGCACGGCGATAAGACAAGCCGGTACCCGCTGGAATAAGGCGCCCAATAATGACGTTTTCCTTGAGACCACGCAAGGTATCGACTTTGCCCATAATTGCGGCCTCGGTCAAAACACGCGTTGTTTCTTGGAAAGAGGCTGCCGAAATAAAGCTATCCGTTGATAAAGAGGCTTTAGTAATACCCAAAAGCACATTTTCAAACTGAGCAGGGTGTTTACCTTCAGCAATCACCCGATCATTGGCGTCATATAACTTCGAGCGCTCAACTTGCTCGCCCATAATGAAGCCGGTATCGCCTGGATCGGAGATCTGTACACGACGCAACATTTGCCGCACGATAACTTCAATGTGCTTGTCGTTAATCTTCACGCCTTGCAAACGATAGACGTCCTGAACCTCATCAACAATGTAAATTGCTAACTCTTCTGCGCCTCTCAGTGTCAAGATATCGTGTGGGTCAGCAGGACCTTCCACAATCATCTCGCCCTTGTTTACCACTTGGCCATCATGCACGAGCACTTGTTTCTCTTTGGCAATTAAGAACTCATTGGCTTCGCCATCCATATCGGTAATAACCAAACGCTGCTTGCCTTTAGTTTCTTTACCGAAAGATACTGTGCCGGTGACCTTAGCCAGTACTGCGGCATCTTTTGGTGAGCGTGCTTCAAATAATTCGGCAACGCGTGGCAAACCGCCGGTGATATCACGGGTCTTTTGCGATTCAATCGGAATACGCGCCAAGACTTCGCCAACTTCAACCTTCTGGCCATCTTTAACGGTAATCAAAGCGCCCACTTGTAATCCGATGGTCACAGGATGATCAGTACCAGTAATCAGGACCTCTGCACCTTGATCGTCGATCAAATTAATCACCGGACGAACCCCTTTGCTGGCTGCACTCCGGCGCTTGCCATCAATTACCACTAAGGTTGAAAGACCAGTTACTTCATCGACCTGCTTGGCAACTGTGACGCCCTCTTCCACATTATCAAAGCGCGAAATACCCGCATACTCAGAAATGATGGGTCGAGTTAAAGGATCCCAAGTAGCCAAACTAGCACCAGCCTTAACGGCAGCACCTTCTTTTAAGACTAACGTTGCGCCGTAGGGAACCTTATGACGTTCACGCTCACGGCCATTGTCATCAACAATGAGCGCCTCTCCTGAGCGAGAAATTGCCAATTGCTCACCTTTAGCGTTTTTAACCATACGCATCGATGAGGAAAACTTCAAGGTACCGCTTGATTTTGCTTCAACATTACTTGCAACTAGTGCACGTGATGCAGCACCGCCGATGTGGAATGTACGCATCGTTAACTGCGTACCAGGTTCGCCAATTGACTGAGCAGCAATAACACCCACTGCCTCACCAACGTTAACCAGACCACCTCGTCCGAGGTCACGGCCGTAGCACTTCGCACATAAACCATAACGGGTTAAACAAGACAAGACGGTACGTACTTTCACTTCGTCGATGCCTAGCGCCACAATTTGGTCTACATGGTCTTCGTCAAGCAAGGTGTCATGAGGAATGATGACTTCCTGAGTCTCCGGGTTGAGAATATCGTCGATGCAGACCCGACCTAAAATACGATCGCGTAAAGCCTCAATAATTTCTCCGCCTTCAACCAGCGCCTTCATAGTGACGCCACTGGTGGCGCCGCAATCATCTTCAATGACCACTAAATCTTGGGTCACGTCGCATAAACGACGCGTTAGGTAACCCGAGTTTGCGGTCTTCAACGCTGTATCGGCTAAGCCTTTACGTGCACCGTGGGTAGAAATGAAGTACTGCAAAACATTCAAACCTTCACGGAAATTAGCCGTAATTGGCGTCTCGATGATTGAGCCATCAGGCTTTGCCATCAATCCACGCATACCAGCCAACTGACGTATTTGCGCAGCTGAACCACGCGCACCTGAATCGGCCATCATATAAATTGAATTAAATGATTCTTGACGGGCCTTATTGCCGTTGCGATCTAAAACCTCAACGTGCGATAACTCATCCATCATTGCTTTGCCAACCTGATCGCCAGCCGCGCCCCAAATATCAACCACGTTGTTATAACGCTCTTGATTGGTCACCAAGCCTGACATAAATTGCTTGTCGTACTCTTTCACCTTATTGGAAGCATCGGTAATGATACGCTCTTTCGCATTCGGAATTAACATGTCATCAATCGCAATCGAGATACCGGCTTTAGTAGCTAAACGGAAACCAGATTGCAAGAGTCGGTCGGCAAAAATTACCGTCTCGCGTAAGCCACACTTCCGGAATGAAGTATTAATAAGCCGTGAAATTTCTTTCTTCTTGAGGGGCTTGTTAATCTCTTCAAAGGCCATACCCTTAGGTAAAATTTCTGACAAAATTGCGCGGCCAACAGAGGTTTGATAAATCGTGGTTTTCTCAGCAAAACGGGCATCGCCTTCTGCTTTCTTATCAACAATATCAAACTCGGTAATACGCACTGCAACACGGGAGGCTAGCTCAACTACTCCAGCTTCATAAGCCCGAACAACTTCAGTGATATTGGCAAAAACCATGCCTTCACCTTTGCCGTTAATCTTGTCGCGGGTCGCGTAATACAAGCCCAAAACAACGTCTTGCGACGGCACAATCGAAGGCTCGCCGTTCGCCGGGAACAAAACATTGTTCGAGGCCAACATGAGAGTACGTGCTTCCATTTGTGCTTCGAGCGACAAGGGCACGTGCACCGCCATTTGGTCGCCGTCAAAGTCGGCATTAAATGCTGCGCAAACCAAGGGGTGTAACTGAATTGCTTTACCTTCAATCAGCATCGGCTCAAAAGCCTGAATACCAAGACGATGCAGCGTTGGTGCGCGGTTCAACATAATTGGATGTTCGCGAATCACTTCTTCGAGAATGTCCCAAACGATTGGTGTTTGACTCTCAACTTCTTTTTTTGCAGCCTTAATCGTGGTTGCAATTCCTAAGGTCTCGAGCTTATTAAAAATAAATGGCTTAAATAATTCCAAGGCCATTAATTTTGGCAAACCGCACTGATGCAATTTCAACGTTGGGCCAACCACGATAACTGAGCGGCCAGAATAGTCAACGCGCTTACCTAACAAGTTTTGCCGGAAACGACCACTCTTACCTTTAATCATTTCAGCCAAAGACTTGAGAGGGCGCTTATTGGCGCCAGTCATAGCCTTACCGCGACGACCGTTATCAAGTAATGAATCAACTGCTTCTTGTAGCATGCGTTTTTCATTACGCACAATGATTTCAGGCGCGCGTAACTCGAGTAACCGCTTTAAGCGATTATTACGATTAATAACACGGCGATAAAGATCATTCAAATCAGAGGTTGCAAAACGACCGCCGTCCAATGGCACCAAGGGGCGCAACTCGGGAGGTAGTACTGGTAACACTTCCATGATCATCCAGTCAGGCTTAATTCCTGAGCTCTGGAATGCCTCTAATACCTTCAAACGTTTTGCATACTTCTTAATCTTGGCATCACTACCGGTAGCCTTTAAATCAGCACGGATAGTTTCAACCTCACGATTAATATCGATTGAGCGCAGTAGGTCACGAATACCTTCAGCTCCCATAATGGCCGTAAACGCACCATCACCGAATTCTTCAAGCTTCGCGTTGTACTCTTCTTCAGACATAATTTGGCCGCGCTTCATCGCTCCCTCAGGAGTTAGGCCCGCATCAACCACAACATAAGCTTCAAAGTAGAGTACCCGCTCGATATCACGCAAAGTCATATCGAGCACCATGCCCAAACGGGATGGCAATGATTTTAAAAACCAAATATGGGCAACGGGTGCAGCTAGCTCAATATGACCCATGCGCTCACGACGCACTTTAGCCAAAGTGACTTCAACACCACATTTTTCGCAAATAACGCCACGGAATTTCAGCCGCTTGTATTTGCCACATAAGCACTCATAGTCTTTCGTTGGGCCAAAAATCTTGGCACAAAACAAACCGTCGCGCTCAGGCTTAAAAGTACGATAGTTAATCGTTTCTGGCTTGCGTACTTCGCCAAATGACCATGAACGAATTTTTTCGGGGGAAGCGAGGCCAATTTTAATGACATCAAACTGCTCTTCGCCCTGTGTTTGCTTAAATAGATCGAGCAATGCTTTCATATCAGTTACGCTCCATGTCAATGTCAATACCCAACGAACGGATTTCTTTTACCAGCACATTGAATGATTCGGGCATGCCCGCATCAATCGTATGCTCGCCTTTGACGATGTTTTCATACACTTTGGTTCGGCCGGTAACGTCATCCGACTTCACGGTGAGCATTTCTTGTAATACATAAGCTGCACCATAAGCCTCTAACGCCCACACTTCCATTTCACCAAAGCGCTGACCACCAAACTGGGCTTTACCACCCAATGGCTGCTGAGTTACCAGCGAGTACGGCCCAGTGGATCGTGCATGCATCTTGTCATCGACCAAATGGTGGAGTTTCAAGACATGCATTACGCCAACCGTGACCGGACGCTCAAATTGATCGCCAGTTCGACCATCACACAAAATCATTTGTTGCCGTGACGGTGTCATTTTGAGGGCGGCAGCAACTTCTTCTGGATAAGCTAATTCAAGCATCTTGCCAATTTCTACTTCGGTAGCGCCGTCAAACACGGGCGTTGCGAATGGTAAACCTTGACGCAAATTTTCAGCCAGCATATTGACTTGCTCATCAGTAAAGCTGTCAATATCCTCAACGCGTCCAGTTTCGTTATACAACTGCTTCAAGAACTTGCGCATTTCGGCCTGCTTCACATGGTCTTTAATCATGCTATCAATTCGCTTACCAATACCTTGGGCGGCCCAACCTAAGTGAGTCTCTAAAATTTGACCCACATTCATGCGTGAGGGAACGCCTAAGGGATTAAGCACGATATCAACTGGACGACCATCAGCCATAAATGGCATATCTTCAGCGGGTGCAATTTTAGAAACCACACCTTTGTTACCATGTCGGCCAGCCATTTTGTCGCCAGGCTGTAAGCGGCGCTTCACGGCTAAATAGACTTTTACCATTTTGGTTACGCCTGGCTGCAAGTCATCGCCTTGAGTCAACTTGGTCTTCTTCACCTCAAACGCATCATCAAATTGCTTACGCTTGGCTTCAATAGAAGATTTAATCGCTTCTACTTGCGTAGCGACATCATCATCTGCTGGGCGAATATCAAACCAATGGTATTTGTCTAAGTCGGTCAAATACTCTTGGGTAATTTTGCTACCCTTAGCCAATTTTTTCGGACCGCCATTGGCGACCTTATTCATGAGCAATTTCTCTAGACGGCTAAATGCATCACCCTCAACAGTACGCAATTGATCATTTAAGTCGAGCCGATAACGCTGTAGCTCTTCCTGAATAATGGCTTGCGCGCGGGCATCACGCTCAATGCCTTCGCGGGTAAAGACTTGCACATCGATAACGGTACCAATCATGCCGGAAGGCACACGCAAAGAAGTATCTTTTACATCGGATGCTTTTTCACCAAAGATTGCCCGTAAAAGCTTTTCTTCGGGGGTTAGCGTAGTTTCGCCTTTTGGCGTTACCTTGCCTACCAACACATCGCCTGCTTCAACTTCAGCGCCAATGTAAACAATGCCACTCTCGTCCAAGCGAGATAATTGCGACTCCGCTAAATTAGAAATATCCCGGGTGATTTCTTCCGAGCCTAATTTAGTATCACGGGCTACGACCGATAATTCCTCAATATGAATTGAGGTATAGCGATCCTCAGCTACAACGCGTTCAGAAATTAAGATCGAATCTTCGAAGTTATAGCCATTCCACGGCATAAATGCCACGGTCATATTTTGGCCTAACGCCAGCTCACCTAAATCAGTTGAAGCGCCATCAGCAACCACGTCACCGCGGGCAACCTGATCGCCAACCTGCACGATAGGGCGCTGATTAATATTCGTATTTTGATTGGAGCGAGTGTATTTGGTGAGGTTATAAATATCTACACCAACTTCACCAGCTGCAGTTTCATCATCATTTACACGAATCACAATTCGATTGGCATCAACATAGTCAACTAAACCGCCACGCATCGCTAATACGACAGTGCCCGAGTCAACTGCCACAATACGCTCTAGACCAGTACCTACTAATGGTTTATCAGGACGTAAACAAGGCACGGCTTGACGTTGCATGTTCGCACCCATCAAGGCACGATTAGCATCATCATGCTCAAGGAAAGGCACCAATGAAGCAGCTGCAGAAACGATTTGGCTTGGAGCGACGTCAATAAAGTCAACCCGATCTGGGTTAAGCATTAAAGTTTCACCAGCCTGACGTGCGGAAACTAACTCATCGGCTAATTTCCCATTCTTATCGATCGTGGCGTTTGCCTGAGCAATGACATACTTCGCTTCTTCAATAGCCGATAAATACATTACCTCATCCGTTACCTTGCCGTTGTTCACTTTACGATACGGGGTTTCTAAAAAACCATGCTCGTTTAAGCGCGCAAATAAAGCGAGGGAATTAATCAGTCCAATGTTTGGCCCCTCTGGCGTTTCAATTGGGCAAACTCGACCGTAGTGCGTTGGATGTACGTCACGCACTTCAAAACCAGCACGTTCGCGCGTTAAACCGCCAGGTCCCAAAGCAGAAATACGTCGCTTATGAGTAATTTCTGACAGTGGGTTGGTTTGGTCCATAAATTGCGATAGCTGTGATGAGCCAAAGAACTCACGAATCGCTGACGAAATTGGCTTGCTATTAATTAAGTCATGCGGCATCAAGTTTTCAGTTTCAGCTTGACCTAAACGCTCTTTAACTGCACGCTCTACTCGCGATAAACCAGCGCGGAATTGATTCTCTGCTAACTCGCCTACACAACGTACACGACGATTACCTAGGTGATCAATATCGTCCACTTCGCCTTTACCATTGCGCAGGTCAACTAAACACTTAATCGTGTCGAGAATATCCTCGTTGGATAAAACCATTGCGCCTTCCATTTCTGGACGACCCAAGCGGCTATTCACCTTCATGCGTCCGACGCGGGATAAATCGTAGGAATCTTCGTTATAAAACAAGCGTTGGAATAAAGCCTCAACAGCATCTTCTGTGGGTGGCTCACCAGGACGCATCATTCGATAAATGGCGATACGAGCAGCAGTTTGATCAGCTGTTTCATCGGCTCGCAATGTTTGCGAGATGTAAGCACCACAATCTAAATCATTGGTATAAATCGTTTCTAGTTGCTTAATGCCGGCGTCACGTAATGTTGCTAATAATTCATCCGTAATTTCATCGTTAGCATAAGCAAGGATTTCACCCGACTCTGGATCAACAATATTTTTTGCTACTACTCGGCCAATTAAATAATCATCTGGCACAACAATATGTTTTGTTTTTGCAGCCTCAAGATCACGAATGTGTTTAGCATTAATGCGCTTGTCTTTCTGAATAACAACTTCACCATTTTTATCCAAGATATCAAAGTTGGCTAATTGACCACGCAAACGTTGTGGCACAAATTCCATTGAGGCGCCATTAGGGCTTAAGGTGAAGTGATCAAAATTAAAGAAATTAGCCAAAATCTGCTCGTTGCTTAAACCAATTGCCTTGAGCAAAATGGTTACGGGCATCTTGCGACGGCGGTCAACGCGGAAATACAAAATATCTTTAGGATCAAACTCGAAATCGAGCCATGAACCACGGTAAGGAATAATTCGGGCAGAGAACAGCAATTTGCCGGAACTGTGCGTTTTGCCTTTGTCGTGCTCAAAGAACACGCCTGGTGAACGGTGTAACTGCGAAACAATCACACGCTCGGTACCGTTGATCACAAAAGAGCCATTTTGGGTCATGAGCGGAATCTCGCCCATATATACTTCGCTCTCTTTTACTTCCTTAACCTTTGTTGGCGCTTCGCGATCATAAATGATCAAACGCACCTTGGCGCGTAAGGCTGAGTGATAGGTGTAACCACGTTGTTGACATTCTTTAACGTCAAACGGGGGTTGCGATAACTGGTATGACACATACTCCATGCGTGCATATCCATTGTTTGACACAATGGGAAACGCTGAAGTAAAGGCTGCCTGTAAGCCCTCATTAATGCGAGACATGGCCGGTTTTTCGGCCTGCAAAAATTTTGCATAGGACTCAAGCTGGGTTGCAATCAGGTAAGGAACCTGGTGATTATTAACGCGTTTAGCAAAACTTTTGCGAATACGCTTACGTTCGGTGAAGCTATAGTTCATTTCATCTCCGAATTCAGCGACTGAGCAAAGATTTGGCGGTTGGCCTCTACCAACCACTGGCGGACAACACTAAACCGTAACGATTTAGTGCCCGACCAAACTTGTCTTCTGCAGTCGTATCAGAAGGCAAACCTGATTTCAATTCAAACAATGAAATCGGGTTTGACCTCTAAAAAGTCAAACCAAAATAGCCAAAGCCCTGCAATGCAGAACCATGGCTTTTTTTAAATTACTTAATTTCGGCTTTAGCGCCGGCTTCTTCAAGTTTCTTCTTGGCTTCTTCAGCAGATTTCTTGTCGACGCCTTCTTTAATTGGCTTGGGTGCACCATCGACTAAGTCTTTTGCTTCTTTAAGGCCAAGTGCAGTGATTTCACGAACCGCTTTAATCACAGCAACTTTGTTACCACCAACTTCAAGCAAGTTAACCGTAAATTCGGTTTGCTCTTCGGCAGCAGCAGCTCCACCGCCGCCACCAGCTGGGCCAGCAACAGCCATTGCTGCGGCTGATACGCCAAACTTCTCTTCAAATGCCTTCACTAGATCATTCAGATCCATCACTGACATGTTGCCTACTGCTTCAATAATTTCTTCTTTGGTAATTGCCATTTTTAGCTCCTAATACTTAAATAATTAATCCGGCGCTTATTCAGCAGCGGGGGGTTCAACATTGGATTGGTCGGCTGCTGCTTCGACAGCGGGTGCTGCTTCGGCGACAACCGCAGCGGGCACTGCATCTGCTACTGCTTCAGCTACTGCTTCGGTTGCTGCAACTGCGGCAACTGGAACAGCTGCAGGTGCGGGAGCGCCAGCGGCTTTTTGCGCAGCAACTGCGCCCAACACTCGGGCCATCGCTGATACAGGGGCCAACATGACACCCAACAACTGAGAAAGCAATTCATCACGACTTGGAATTGACGCTAAGGCTTTCACACCATTGACGTCTAACATCTTGCCGTTATACAGACCTGCTTTAATGACTAGATGCTCTTGAGTTTTAGCAAATTGCTGCAGCACCTTTGCAGATGCAATAGGGTCAACAGAAATGCCATAAATCAAGGGTCCAACCATCGAATCGGCTAGAGGCTCAAATTGGGTTCCTTGTGCAGCACGACGCGCCAACGTATTTTTTAGAACACGCAAATAAACACCTTGGGCACGCGCGTTTGCACGCAATGTCGTCAGCTCGCCAACGGGAATACCCCGATATTCAGCCAACACAACCGTTTGAGCCGCCGCCAATTGTGCGCCGACATCAGCAACAATCGCTTTTTTGTCTTCTACATTCAAAGGCACGGTTTAACTCCTCAAAAACCAACTGCTAGCAGTTGGGTGCTTCATACACCAGCGTCTGATTCATCAATCGTACAAACTGCTACGAATGGGTTCCAGGCTCGCCATCTGCGTTGGTTATTGCAATTGCAATGATTAAGGTTTCAATGAGTACCACCATTTACCCCACCAACGGTCTTTGATGTTCGACCCTCTTCTTACAGAGTGCCGACCCAAAGTTCTTTTTTGTTACCAGCGCCTTACTGAGCCGCTTGTAACGAAGTTTGATCCACGCGTACACCAGCACCCATCGTGCTGCTAACCGCAACTTTCTTTAAATAAATACCTTTAGTTGAAGCAGGCTTTGCCTTGTTTAAGGCCTCAAGCAAGGCGAGCAAATTACTCTTTAGTGCGGTTGGCTCAAACGAACGACGGCCAATACTTGCATGCACGATGCCGGACTTATCGACGCGAAATTGCACTTGACCTGCTTTAGCATTTTTAACTGCCGTCGCAACATCTGGCGTCACCGTTCCAACTTTAGGATTCGGCATTAAACCGCGTGGGCCCAAAACTTGGCCCAAGGTACCAACAATTTTCATTGTGTCTGGCGAGGCAATCAAAATATCGAAATCGATTTTTCCGCCCTTAATTTGCTCAGCCAAATCTTCCATGCCAACGATTTCTGCGCCAGCTGCTTTAGCTTGTTCGGCTTTCTCGCCCTGAGCAAAAACCGCTACTCGCACATGCTTGCCAGTGCCTGCGGGCAATACTACTGCGCCACGAACCACTTGGTCGGATTTTTTAGCATCAATGCCCAACTGCACAGCAACGTCAATCGACTCATCGAATTTGGCAGTAGCGCACTCTTTAACTAAGTTGAGTGCGTCATCTAAGGAGTAAAACTTATTACGGTCTACTTTGGCTTGAATGACTTTAGTGCGTTTAGATAATTTTGTCATGTTAGAGACCCTCTACCGTAATGCCCATGGAGCGAGCGCTACCTGCGATTGTGCGCACGGCAGCGTCCATATCGGCAGCAGTAAGATCTGGCATTTTTGTTTTAGCAATTTCTTCAGCTTGTGCGCGGGTTATTTTCCCCACCTTATCGGTATGCGGACGCGGCGAACCTTTTTCAATTTTGGCCGCTTTCTTAATCAAGATTGAAGCCGGCGGAGTCTTCATCACAAACGTGAAGCTCTTGTCTGCAAACGCAGTAATAACTACGGGAATAGGTAAGCCAGGTTCCATGCTCTGAGTTTGAGCATTAAACGCCTTACAAAATTCCATAATATTGAGGCCGCGCTGACCTAAAGCTGGTCCAACGGGAGGTGATGGGTTGGCTTTTCCTGCAGGAATCTGTAGTTTAATAAAGCCAATAATTTTCTTTGCCATGAATTACTCCTAAAAAGCGCGCCGTGTGTTCATTAAAAGAATACAAAGCCGCCGTTGAGTAGACGCTTCACCAGATTTGGCAATGCTGGATCGGCTCCTCGGTTACTGCAAATACGACAAACGAATACAAATTACATTTTTTCCACTTGGCCAAACTCGAGCTCAACTGGCGTACCGCGACCGAAGATTGTAACAGAAACGCGTAAGCGCGACTTCTCGTAGTTCACTTCCTCGACATTGCCATTAAAGTCGGTAAATGGGCCTTCTTTAACCCGGACCATCTCGCCAACCTCAAATAAGGTCTTCGGCTTAGGTTTATCAACCCCAGCCTGCATTTGATCCATGATTTTGCTGACTTCGGCAGTTGAAATGGGGGAGGGGCGATTGCGCACTCCGCCGACAAAACCAGTAACTTTGGGGGTATTTTTGACCAAATGCCAGCTTTCATCGGTCATTTCCATCTCAATAAGCACATAACCAGGGAAAAAACGCCGTTCTGAAACGGACTTTTGCCCTGCCTTAATCTCTACAACCTCTTCTGATGGCACCAATATACGGCCAAATTTATCGGCCATACCGGATTGGGCAATACGCTCTTCCAAGCCTTTTTTTACGCTTTTTTCCATGCCAGAGTAGGCGTGAATCACGTACCAGCGCATATTGCCAGTGGCTTGGGGGTTGGTGGCTAATTCTGCATCAATCATTTTTTACTCACTTCCAGCCCAACAGGACTGAAAAAACTAACCATTCAATTAATTTGTCTGCAAACCATAAAAATAGCGACATGATTAGGACAAAGCCAAAAACAACGAGAGTCATTTGGGTTGCCTCTTTGCGAGTTGGCCAAACTACTTTTTTGACCTCATACCAAGACTCTCTTGCATAAACAATGAAACGCTTGCCCTCTGGGGAGATGGCAACAATACCTACTGCCAATGCAATACCGCCAAACAAAATTGCTAAACGCACCCAAATTGATTGATCAATGAGGATGTAATACAAAACTAAAGCAGCAATAACGATACCTACCGCAAGGAAAGTAACCCAAGCAGATTTAGATTCGTGATGACTAAGCGACTGTTGTGACATTTAATTTCAGTTCAAACGTGTGGCAGGGGCGGAGGGCATCGAACCCCCAACCTTTGGTTTTGGAGACCAACGCTCTGCCAATTGAGCTACGCCCCTATTTTTCAATTAATCAAACCCTAAGCCAAAATCTTTGCCACTACACCAGCGCCAACGGTACGGCCACCTTCGCGGATCGCAAAACGTAAACCTTCTTCCATGGCGATAGGGGCGATGAGCTTCACGGTAATCGTTACGTTATCGCCTGGCATCACCATCTCTTTATCTTTTGGCAACTCAATCGATCCGGTTACGTCGGTAGTGCGGAAGTAA
>Ga0114969_10002779_pt1 | contig 14276 bp, 9 predicted proteins | sample M_130807_MF_Meta_FD_87316 | JGI IMG/M metagenome (GOLD analysis project Ga0114969, IMG submission 87316) | Freshwater microbial communities from Lake Montjoie, Canada to study carbon cycling - M_130807_MF_MetaG | ecosystem: Environmental > Aquatic > Freshwater > Lake | place: Lake Montjoie...
GTGTTTACCCAACTGCCGACCCTTGCGGCTGAGAGTGAACTGGAATCGCTACTCCCCTGGAACATCACCCTACCTTAAACAACCACACAGATCACTGTGTGGTTCCAACGACGCTTACAGATTGGCATACCTTGTGTCAGGCCATCACCCAAGTTTACCGGAAGATACGTAAGCAGCCTGATACGTTAGGTTTAACCACCGTTCCGGTTATCTGTGAACACACCGGCAACCGCCCGTTGCGTTATGACGATAGTCTGATTGGGCTAGGTATGATCGGTTTTAACGGTGATCGAACTAACTACCAGGCTGGCGATCCATTTTTGCTGTACCAGCGCCAAATACCTCATACGCAGATACGCTGCGATACTCGGGGCTATCCCTACCAATGGCTGGTGATGTCCGCATTGTTACTGGCCAATACGCAGTGCCCCAATACCTGGACGATAGAGTCTGACGTACCATTGGAGCACTGGCGGAAGATAGCCCATTGGCTAACTCATCACTGCCAGCTCCCGGTTTCTCCGCTGTGTTAAGGAACTGCCTTCATGAAGACCACCGACAAAACTCCTCATACCATCTCGAAAAACCCCGCCTTGAAGGAATACCAACAATTGCTCGTCTGGTTGCTGAAGCACTGCTATGGATTAGAACTCAACGATACGCCGTATCATGACGAACAGGCGATTGCTCAGCAGATTGAGCATGGCGTCACGGTACGCGAAACCGTCAACGAACTGGTGGAGAAATTCGACCTGGTGCGCGTTGATCGCCCCGGTTTCAGCCTGATGACACAAGACCCAACTTTGAGCGGTGGCGATATGTTACGCGCCAGCAGTGCGCTGGGATTACGCAGCCCTGCGGTTCTCCGCCTTGCTTGATTATCCCCCCATTAACCTCTGTGAGCCGCCGATACGCCAGCCTCGACCGCTGGCGTTGTGCTTATTAAGGACATTCAACAATGAAAGACACCGTTCCCAATACCGACAATCACGCAAACCTAAACCCCCATGAAGACAGTGCACCGTCACCCGTATGGGGATTGCAACGCGCTATCACGCCACTTTTAGGAGCCAGATTGGTACAACAGGGTAATCACCTACATTTTCTTGCTGACCGCGCCGGTTTTGTCGGCACATTTGAACCTGATGCGCTTAAAACACTGGACGCTGCTTTCCCTGTGCTGATCGAACAGTTGGAAGCTCGTCTGCGCTCCGGTGAACTCGATCAACGCCGTCAGCACTGCGTCACTGTCCAGCACGCCGGTTTTAGCTGTGAAGCGGATTCGTTATGCAGTTTTGGCCATGTCTACATCGCCGTTTATCAGACAACACCGTCCAACCCGGCATAAACCGTAAGCATTCCCCCCCCTACCTTTATATCTGCCTGCGATAAAGCAGTCATTCATTTTTAAGGAACCCCAGAGATGTCAACAGCATTGAATACCGTGATTGAACCCGATATGCTGACCGACCACACCGAGATTATCTGCTCCACCAGTATTGAACGTATCGTTACCCGTCGTAACGCCGCGCTGACGCAGATTGAAGCCCTGATTCACCAGCTTGAAGATATCTCGGCCATCACCAGCAGCATCGGTGGAGGAATAGCCAGAGACTGGGCCATGCGGCAAGACTTCCGCTGCGGTTGCTGGTTGATGGAGAAAGCAGAAACAGCCATGCCAGTGATCACTCGCAATCTTGATCGCGACATATGGCAAGATCTGATGAAGAAATCAGGAATGCTGTCGATCATGGACGCTCAGGCTCGTGACCAGTGGTACAGAAACCTGGAGAGTAAAAACCTGCCCGCTATCAGCGAAGAGAGTGTCTACAGCACATTTGAGCAGCTGCACCACGATAAGGGTGAGGTGTTTGAGCGGGGAGTGATCAACGTCTTCAAGTCGCTCTCCTGGCATTACAAAACCAACAGTCCGTGCCGCTTTGGCAAAAAGGTGATCGTGTCCAATCTGGTGAGTTATAACCAATGGGGATTTACGCTGAACCACAGTTATCGGCGTGACCAACTGGCCGATCTGGAGAGGATGCTGCATTTACTCGATGGCAAACCGCTGCCTGATAATCGTAGCGATCTCACCGCTCGGCTTTATGAGCATATCCGTGCCAATCCGCAGATGGCGAAGGTGTATGAGGATGAGTATTTTTCGATCAAATACTTTATGAAGGGCTCGGCACATCTGACGTTTAGGAAACCGGGGCTGGTTGAGAAGATGAATGACATCGTGGCAAAACACTTTCCAGGAATGCTGGCATCACGCTTATGATGGCGAAAAGCAGGCTGAAGCTCAACGTAATACAAAATCCCTACTACCAGGTCTCTTTCTTGTTCGCCGTTTTTACCAAAACATCACGCAATGCATAGCGTGTTCTTCAAATATCCCCCCAACACAAGGCAAAGGGCAGTAACTGAAAGCAACACCTAATGGCATACTGGATGGCATACTGAAAAACAGCACAAACAAAAAACCCCAAGCTCATCATAAGCTTGGGGTCAATATTTGGCGGAAGGACAGAGATTCGAACTCTGGAACGGTTTCCCGTCGACGGTTTTCAAGACCGTTGCCTTAAACCACTCGGCCATCCTTCCAATGGGCGCAGATATTAGCGATACCGTTATGAAATGTCTACTGTTCCCATGCAAAAAAATGCAGAGAAACGTTCACTTGCTTAAATTTCAGACCACTAGCGGTTAAAAAATAAAGAACCGCGTAAAAACGAGGTTCTTTTATAATAGTCGATGGCGATTATTTAGGCTGGACATCGTAGTCGGAACAACTCTGATAGCCTTTGTTCATCACATGGCCCGTATCGTTAAAGCTGACAAAATAGGTTTGCGCTTTTCCATCACGCGGTGCCACGGCGTAAGTATCACAGGTCCCTTGCGCGTGGATCAGTGTTGCAGATGTCGATGGCGGCCCGGCAATTGCACGCACTTGCTGTTTAGTCATCCCGACTTTTACATCGCTTACCACAGGTTCCTTCACATAGCTCGCGGCCCTGTCGTAAGCGGTACAACCAGCAAGAACAGAAAATGCCGACATAATACAAATAGTTAATACTCGTTTCTTTGTCATAGCTCATCCTGTTGAAGTGCATTTGTCGTGCCCTAAGCCTAGAAGGCGAAAGGCTTTCCTACAAATAATAAATAATTTCCTCGCTATGCTCCCAATACATGCAGCCAAACTCAGGCGGTAACAACGCGAATCCTTTCGACCCCGATCGCAGATTGTGATAAAAACAGGGGTTCATTTTAGCCACTTACGCAAAATCGATCCCAATACCCACATGACATCCACTTTGTGCAGTGAACAACGTAAACCCGGTGTACCAGAACAGGTAGCCACTCGCTTGGCGTTTTTTATCGCTGGTATTGGTATGGCCGCTTGGGCTCCTTTAGTGCCTTTTGCCAAAACGCGCATCAATATTGACGACGGTTCATTAGGCTTACTGTTGCTGTGTATTGGTGCAGGGTCAATGCTGGCGATGCCACTGACGGGCCTATTGACCGGCAAATTCGGCTGTCGGCGCGTGATCCTGCTGGCCGGGTTCGCACTTTGCATCGATTTACCGCTGCTCGTCATTATGGATTCAACGGCAGGAATGGCCCTGGCACTGCTGCTGTTTGGCGCTGCAATCGGCATGATTGATGTGGCCATGAATATACAGGCAGTGGTGGTTGAACGCGCCAGTGGGCGGGCCATGATGTCTGGCTTCCACGGTTTTTTCAGCGTTGGCGGTATCGTGGGTGCCGGTGGCGTCAGCGCGCTGTTGTGGTTAGGGCTCGCGCCGCTTCAGGCTACGCTGGTTGTCGTTGCCATGATTTTGGCATTGCTTTCTCTTGCCAGTAAAAACCTGCTGCGGGAAAGCGGCGGTAACGCAGATGGCCCGATGTTTGTGCTGCCACGTGGCTGGGTGATGTTCATTGGTTTACTGTGCTTTATTATGTTTCTGGCTGAAGGTTCGATGCTCGATTGGAGCGCACTATTCCTGACCACGTTGCGTGGTATGGATCACAGCCAGGCGGGGTTAGGATATGCGCTGTTCTCTATCACTATGACGCTCGGCAGGCTGAATGGCGATCGGATGGTCAACGCCATGGGAAGATACCAGGTGCTATTATTGGGCAGCCTGTGTGCGGCGATCGGCCTGGTGTTAGCGATCTCCATCGACAACGTGATGACCTCGCTACTCGGCTTTATGCTGGTTGGCATCGGTGCCTCCAACGTGGTCCCCATCCTGTTTACCGCCGCCGGCAATCAGCAGGCGATGCCCGCTAACCTGGCTATTGCTTCAGTCACCACTGTCGGCTATGCCGGTATTCTCGCGGGCCCTGCGTTGATCGGCTTTATCGCCCAACTCTCTAGCCTGACGTTTGCCTTCGCCTGCGTCGCTACATTGTTGCTGGTGGTTACCGTAAGCGCTAAAGCGATCACTCGCTAACACGAAGGGTATAATGCAAAATAAACGACTGACTATCAGTTCCAGCTACATCACCCGCTGTTTCTGGCTGTTCATCGTGCTGCTGGCTGTGGCTCTTGGCTTATATGGTTACAACTACACCAATGCCTACTTGGCGGAAAAGAAGTATTCCGTCAACACTATCGCCAATACCCTGCAAAAGCGGATTGATAACTATCGCTATATCACTTACCAGATCTACGACAGATTTGGTAACACGACAGCGCAACCCGCCGACGCCAGCAGCCGCCAGGAAACCCGCCTGCATCCCGACATTTATTACGTTGAAAAATTGCGCAAGAAAACCGATGCGGTGATTTTTGGCAACCACGACAGCAGTACGTTGACGATGGTCGCCAACATTTCAGACTTCCTTGATGTCCGCTGGGGGGCCAAAACCGAAAGTTATACCATGTACTACCTCAACGGCCAGGACAACAGCCTGAGCCTGGTGACAACCCAATCGCTGAAAGAACTGACCTCACGGCTGAAAGAGAATTACCTCACCACGTTAGCCTCAGAGCGCCGGGCGGAAATGCTACAACAGGCCAATATGCTGGACGAACGCGAAAGTTTTTCAGGCCTGCGCAAGCAACGTTTTCAGAATGCTTATTCGTTTTCGATCCGCACGACTTTTAATCAACCTGGGCATTTAGCCACGGTGATCGCCTTTGATCTGCCGATTAACGACATCATTCCGTTGCATATGGCTCGCTCCAGCTTTCTGCTGTTGCCCGACGGTGGTGAGATAGATGAAAATACAGTACCAAGCGAAACGATCACCGATACCAACGTCGCATTGAAAGGCAGTTGGGTCGAATTTAGCATTGCACTGCCAAACGCGCCGCTAAAACTGGTTTACCGCGTTTCTGCCATCAATCTGGCTATCGATCTGCTACGCAACAACCTCTGGTTGCTGGTGATTAATCTGCTGTTGATGGTGCTGTCGATGATGGGCATTTACTTTATTCGCCAACAATACATTCGGCCAAGCGAAAATATGGCCGCTGAATTGGAGAACGAGCGCACGCTGAATCGAGAAATCGTCGCCAGCCTCCCCTCAGGTTTGCTGGTGTATGATTTTGCCAGCAACCGCGTGATTACCAGCAACAAAATTGCCGAGCACCTGCTGCCGCACCTCAGCCTGCAAAAAATCGCGCATATGGCTGAACAGCATCATGGCGTGATTCAGGTCACGGTAAATAACGAAGTTTATGAAATTCGGATTTTCAACAGCCAATTATCACCGGAAACTTACCTGTTCCTGCTAAGCGATCAGGACAGAGAGATGTTGGTCAACAAGCGGTTGCAGTTGGCTCGCCGTGAGTACGATAAAAACGTCCAGGCACGTAAGCTGATGCTGCATAATCTGGGGATCGAACTCAATCAGCCAGTGCAGCAGATGCATGCGTTAGCCGAGCGCCTGCGCCCGCCAGCCGACGAGGAACAGCAACAGACGCTGCTCAGCCAACTGAATCTGGTTTCGTCTTCGGTGTTGAGCCTGATCGAAAATATCACCCTGCTTACCCGGTTGGAAACACAGGAGTGGCAGCCTTCGCTCCAGCCTTTCAGCCCTTCGGCCCTGATCGATGAACTGCTGTTGGATGCCCTGCCAGCGATCAATCAGAAAGGATTGGCGCTGTTCAACCACTTCCAACTGGATGTTAACCAGCAATATATCGGCGATGCCAACGCATTGCGCAAAGTTATCTCGCTGCTGATTCACTACGCCATTATCACTACCGCCTACGGCAAGGTTACGCTGATCGCCGAACATGAGGTGGATCGCCCAGACCATCTGCTGTTCCATATCAACGATACGGGTTCGGGCATTTCCGATGAGGAAATCAGCAATCTGACTTACCCTTTCCTTAGCCAGACCTTGGTCGATCGCTTCAGCCAAGGCTCTGGGCTGACTTTCTTCCTGTGTAATCAACTGTGTAAAAAGCTGAACGGCCGGTTGGATATCCACAGCAAAATCGACCTCGGCACGCGCTATACCATCCATGTAACCTTGGAGTTGAAAGAAAACGAACAGGAAGAAGAAGCGCAGGAAAAGTTGCTGGATGGGGTAACGACACTGCTGGACGTCACCTCTGAGGAAGTTCGCATTATTGTCACTCGCCTGCTGAATGCTTATGGGGCCAATTGTATCGTTGCCGAAGAGCACCAACTTAATCGTGATTATGACGTGCTGCTGACCGATAACCCGCAGCAAGCCGATGACTATACGCTGCTGCTAGCCAGCGATGAAACCGGCTGGCAGCGGCTCGACAAACGCTACGTCCAGGTAAACTATAATCTGAGCGGCGCCATGATCGACGCTATTCTGATACTGATGGAACAGCAGATGGCCGCACTGGATCAAGAGGAAAATCCGTTATCATTGAAGGCAGATGATATCCAACATTATGAAAAACAATTGAAATCAAGTGATTACTATGGTTTGTTTATTGATACAGTACCCGATGACGTCAAAAAACTGTATACTGAAGCGGGCAGCAGTGATTTTGCTGCACTGGCTCAAACCGCACACCGCCTGAAAGGCGTGTTTGCTATGTTAAATCTGCTTCCCGGCAAGCAATTGTGTGAATCGTTAGAACAGCACATCGCGGACGGTGATGCGCTTAATATCGAGAATAACATCAGTCAGATTGATTTTTTCGTCAGTAGACTGCTGCAGCAAGGTAGCCAACAACATGAATAACCTGAACGTAATTATTGCTGATGACCATCCTATCGTATTGTTTGGCATCCGGAAGTCACTTGAGCAAATTGAATGGGTGAATGTCGTTGGGGAGTTTGAAGACTCGACAGCGCTGATTAACAATCTGTCCAAACTGGATGCGAACGTGTTGATCACCGATCTTTCGATGCCTGGTGACAAATACGGCGACGGCATTACGCTAATTAAATATATCAAACGCCATTATCCGCAATTGTCGATCATTGTTCTGACCATGAACAATAACCCGGCAATTCTCAGCGCCGTGCTGGATTTGGATATCGAAGGCATTGTACTAAAGCAAGGTGCACCCACCGATCTGCCTAAGGCGTTGGCCGCATTGCAGAAAGGCAAGAAATTTACACCGGAAAGCGTTTCCAAACTGCTGGAGAAAATTAATGCCAGCGGTTACGGTGACAAACGTCTTTCTCCGAAAGAGAGCGAAGTGCTGCGCCTGTTCGCTGAAGGCTTCCTGGTGACTGAGATCGCCAAGAAACTGAACCGCAGCATCAAAACCATCAGCAGCCAGAAGAAATCGGCGATGATGAAGCTGGGCGTTGATAACGATATCGCCCTGCTTAACTATCTCTCCTCCGTCAGCATGACGCAGTTGGATAAAGACTAAGCTCCCAGGGGCGAACGAAAAAGGGCGCATCAATTATGCGCCCTTTTGTTTTTCTACACTTCTTCCGTTTCGATCCTGTTCCGCCGCACCTGCTGGCTGTAATAAGACAACGTCTGATTGAGCGTTTCCAAGGTTACAGGCTTCGACAGGCAATCATCCATCCCAGCCTCGATACAGCGCTGTTTCTCTTCCGCCAGAGCATTAGCCGTCACGCCAATCACCGGAGCGACAAAATGCAGCTGACGCAAGCGCTGCGTTAAACGGTAACCGTCCATATTTGGCATGTTTACGTCGGTTAGGACGATATCCACCGTATTGTGATTCAAGACCGCCAACGCATCGATACCATCATTAGCGGTAATCACCTGATAACCCAGCGAAGCCAGTTGATCAGACAACAAGCGGCGATTGATCGGGTGATCGTCCACCACCAGCAAACGGATATCTCCGTTATCTACCGCGCTGGCTTTCGCTGGCAATGGCAGTTGTACCAAGGGTTTGAGATGCTCACTATCAACACCGAACAGGCGGTTCAATAATACAATGGTGTCTCGCGATGTTGACGTGCTGTGTATCCAGTAACCCGGATGCGTTTCCAATGAAGGCCCTATGTGCCCGATAGAAAATTCAATTTGTGCCAATAATGGTGTTGCCACTTGCAATGGGTAATCGCTGAGTAAAACATCACCCGCTGCCGTATCTTGCCCTTCATGGCGCAGTACGAGCGCGCCATACCCCCCGAGAATGGTCATCAGATAACTTTCCAACCGTTGGTTACGGATCTGCAACCACAGGGTTCTCCCCTGCCAGGTGTCGCTGGCCTGTGGCAGCGGGAACTGTGCCCCGAACAGGGGAATACGGATGTTGAACATACTGCCGAGCCCTGGCTCAGACTCTACGGCGATATCACCATCCATCAGGTTGATGAGCTTCTCGCAAATCGCCAACCCCAAACCCGTGCCCTGGAAGTGGCGCTGCACTCCGCTGCCAACCTGAAAGAAAGGATCGAACAAGCGGGGAATTTCTTTCTCTGGGATGCCTACGCCGGTATCGCGCACGCTGAACTCCAGATAGTTGTCACGGGTACACACCTGCAAAATGATGCAACCGGTGTCGGTAAACTTGATCGCATTACTCAGCAGATTGGATAAAACCTGCTGTAAACGTACCGGATCGCCATGAAGACGCTCTGGGACGTTTTGCTCGATGAAACAGTACAACCCGAGGTGTTTCTTCACCACCAGCGGCAGATAGTTGCCCGCAATATGGGTGATCACTTCCAGGCAAGAGAACTCACGCGGTTCAATTTTTAATTGCTCTGACTCTATTTTGGAGAAATCCAGGATGTCACTGATGATCTTCAGCAACAGCCCCGATGAGTTGTTCATCGCATTAACCAAGCGCTCCACGCCTTGCGGCAACGCCTTGGTCTGTAGCAGATCCAAGTTACCAATAATGCCGTACAGCGGGGTACGCAGCTCATGGCTAACGGTGGCCAGGAACATCGATTTCGACTGACTGGCCTGCTCCGCCGCCGCCGCCATCTCCTGCAACGACTCTTCCATCTTCACGCGAGCGCTTACATCCACCAGCACGCAGATCGCAACATCTTCATTACGATAGCGGGAATGCACAAAACTGATTTGCAGGTTGTTATTATTGCTGGTCATCACATCAACAAAGTTCGCCTGCTGTTCGCAGATAATCCGCGTAATGCGTTCGCGATCTTCGTGAGTCAACAGGTTGATATAGTTGTGCGCCAGCTCATTACTCAGAATATTGCTGCCGTCACTGATACGCAGAATACAGATCCCGACCGGGGCAGAAGCCACGATCTTGCGGTTGAACTGTTCATGCTCCTCAAGGCGGAAAGCATTCTCCTCCGCAGGCAGGAACATTTTGCGCTCAAACAGCCAAGCCAGGCTGAACAGCACAGCAGCCGACAGTAAGTTCAACAGCACCGCACTCAGGATCAATACCTTGAAGCGTTCCGCTACACTCTTCACCGGCAGTGAATACACGATACTAAGCGATGATGGTGGTAATGCCTTCTTCATGATCAGATCGTGATAGCTATCGACATAGCCAAAATACGTGTGAGCCTGCGGATACATATAAAGCGAAGAGGCATAGCGATCGCCGTTTGTCAGGCGCAGCACCGGTTCGCCGTTATCATCCAGCAGCGTGACGCTCACCGGCAGGTTGCCCGAAGTGATAAAATCCTCCAGACGAATGGTTTGCTCAATCCCCAGCAACGCTTCCAGCTTGTTGCCAATATAGATAGGCGTCATGACATACAGATAGCCGACGTCTGGCCGCTGAGCACTAGGGCTGACCCAATAGAGATTGTTGCCTTTATCCAGGCTGTTGGTGTTGCGATATTTCAGTATCTGCTCATGTAACGATTTCAGGACGTTCTGCCGATCGGCCGTACCATTGCTGCTGCCAAACTCCGCCATACACAGACTGTCACCGCCAATGAAAAACACCCGATTAAGATCATAGGCGGCAACAAAATTTTCTTTCCAGTATTGGATCCGGCTGTTCAGCGAAGTAAGAGATTCGTGATAAGCCGTATTGAGGGTGCAGTTGGACTCAGGGTAAAGCGGAATAAAATTTAGCGGGGTATTATTTTTACCGTTAATGACACCGGTAAACACATCCAGGCTGCCAGCCGAACGATTAAGTCGATTTTCCGCCATATATTTGATATCGCGGATAATGTCAGAGGAATGGCGGATATACCCCTGCGCCTGATCGAAATTGAGGTTAAATTCCTGTCGGATATCCGATTCTTTCTCATGCAGGATATCCAGAATATAAAACGTCGTCAGCAACGCCCCCAGCGACCACAGCATGAGCGCTAGTACCCGGAACAGATAGCGGGAAATCTTTAAGGTGGTACGGAAAGAGGCTAGATATTTCAATCGGATACCATATCAAAATGAGCGGTAACGCACGTGTTCATCACAAAAATGACTATTCTGGGAAACGCCGATGGATCATATACTCTAAATAATTCGAGTTGCATGTAGGCGGCAAGTCCGGGAGTCACCGGGAGCATAGACAACTATGTGACTGGTGCGAGTTGACACAGCCAACACCCATGCAACTTGAAGTATGACGAGTATACCGGCAATTAAACCATATAACTGAAAAAGGGCCTAGCATCGCTGCCAAGCCCTTTGTTTCACCGCTGATAACAGGTCGTTATCTACGGTAAGCCTTATGCGTCTTCGTCATCCAAGTCGTCAGGCGCGATGTCGTCACCGTCATCAAGCGGCGTACTATCTTCTTCAGCTTCCTCAACACCCGGCTCAAGGCTATCCAACTCCTCGTCCTCAACCGGTTCTGCGACACGCTGCAAGCCAACGACGTTCTCGTCCTCGGCGGTGCGGATCAGCGTCACGCCCTGGGTATTACGGCCAACCACGCTGACTTCAGCAACGCGGGTACGTACCAAAGTACCGGCATCGGTGATCATCATGATCTGATCGGTGGTTTCTACCTGTACTGCGCCGACCACCCGACCATTACGCTCGCTCACCTTGATCGAGATAACCCCTTGGGTCGCACGCGACTTAGTAGGATATTCCGTCACCGCAGTGCGCTTGCCATAACCATTCTGGGTTACCGTCAGGATATCGCCTTCACCACGTGGAATGATCAGCGAAACCACGCTGCTGCCTTCACCAAGGTTGATACCCCGGACACCTGTGGCAGTACGGCCCATCGAGCGAACCTGCCCTTCAGGGAAACGCACCACTTTACCGTTGGAGGAGAACAGCATCACCTCGTTGCTGCCATCGGTCAGATCCACGCCAATCAGTTCGTCGCCCTCGTTGAGGTTAACGGCGATGATGCCCGCACTGCGCGGACGGCTGAATTCAACCAGTGCCGTTTTCTTCACGGTACCGCTGGCGGTGGCCATAAACACATGGCGGCTTTCTTCGTACTCACGCACCGGTAGAATGGCGGTGATACGTTCGTTGGCTTCCAGCGGCAACAGGTTGACGATTGGACGACCACGCGCACCACGACTGGCTTCAGGCAATTGATACACCTTCATCCAGTACAAGCGACCGCGGCTAGAGAAGCACAGGATCGTATCGTGGGTGTTGGCCACCAACAGGCGATCAATAAAGTCTTCTTCTTTAATACGGGCGGCAGACTTGCCTTTACCACCACGACGCTGTGCTTCGTAGTCGGTCAACGGCTGGTATTTCACATAGCCCTGATGCGACAGCGTAACCACAACATCTTCCTGGTTGATCAGGTCTTCGATGTTGATGTCAGAGGTGTTGGCAGTGATTTCAGTACGGCGATTATCACCAAACTGATCGCGAACCGCCTCCAGCTCTTCACGGATCACTTCCATCAGACGATCTGGGTTTTCCAGAATAAAGATCAGCTCAGCGATCACGTTCAGCAGTTCTTTATATTCGTCCAGCAGCTTCTCGTGTTCCAGGCCAGTCAGTTTCTGCAAGCGCAGATCCAGAATCGCCTGAGCCTGCTGCTCGGTCAGGTAGTACTTACCATCACGGATGCCGAATTCCGGCTCCAACCATTCTGGGCGCGCGGCATCGTCACCGGCTCGTTCCAACATGGCACCCACGTTGCCCAAGTCCCAAGGCTGCGCAATCAGCGCAACTTTCGCTTCGGCCGGGGTCGGCGCACGGCGGATCAGTTCAATAATCGGATCGATGTTGGCCAACGCAATCGCCAACGCTTCCAGGATATGCGCACGATCGCGGGCTTTACGCAGTTCGAAAATGGTACGACGTGTCACCACTTCGCGGCGATGGCGAACAAATGCCTTCAGAATATCTTTCAGGTTCAACAACTTCGGCTGGCCCTGATGCAGCGCCACCATGTTGATACCAAAGGTAACCTGTAGCTGGGTCAGCGAATACAGGTTGTTCAGCACCACTTCACCGACCGCGTCGCGTTTAACTTCAATCACGATGCGCATACCGTCTTTATCAGACTCGTCACGCAGCGCGCTGATGCCTTCAACGCGTTTCTCTTTCACCAGTTCGGCGATCTTCTCGATCAGGCGCGCTTTGTTCACCTGATACGGAATTTCATGCACGATGATGGTTTCGCGGCTGGTTTTGGCGTCGGTTTCCACCTCAGCACGGGCGCGGATATACACTTTGCCACGGCCGGTGCGATAAGCTTCTTCAATACCACGGCGACCATTGATGATCGCCGCCGTTGGGAAGTCCGGGCCTGGAATGTGTTCCATCAGGCCTTCGATGCTGATGTTTTCATCATCGATATAGGCCAGACAGCCACTGATAACCTCAGACAGGTTATGCGGCGGAATGTTGGTCGCCATACCCACGGCGATACCGGATGAACCGTTAACAAGCAGGTTTGGAATTTTGGTCGGCATAACCGCCGGGATCTGCTCAGTACCGTCGTAGTTCGGCACGAAGTCGACGGTCTCTTTTTCCAGATCCGCCAGCAGTTCGTGAGCAATTTTCGACATGCGCACTTCGGTGTAACGCATTGCCGCGGCGGAGTCGCCATCGACAGAACCGAAGTTACCCTGGCCGTCCACCAACATATAGCGCAGCGAAAACGGTTGAGCCATGCGGACAATGGTGTCATAAACCGCACTGTCACCGTGTGGGTGGTATTTACCGATGACGTCCCCGACGACACGGGCCGATTTCTTGTAGGGTTTATTCCAGTCATTACCCAATACATTCATCGCGTACAAAACGCGGCGGTGTACCGGCTTCAGTCCATCACGAACATCTGGCAGCGCACGCCCGACAATAACGGACATCGCATAATCCAGATACGAGCTTTTCAGCTCATCTTCGATATTTACCGGTGTGATTTCTCTGGCAAGGTCGCTCATGGAGCTGCTATCCCTCATACTGAATGATTCATCTGCCCTGGCATAGTGCCAAAGGGGTAAAACTATATCACAAAGCGCGCTTTACTGGAAAATATACCCGGCAACTTAGCGTTATTGGGGCAACCGCGCCGGAACATGTATAATCCGCACAATAGAAAACCAGGAGCTAATAACGCCCATGAATGCAGAATCATCCCGCCACGTGCAGAATGTTGATCACCAGGAGATCGCCAAGTTTGAGGCTGTGGCCTCACGCTGGTGGGATTTGGAAGGTGAGTTCAAACCACTACACCGGATCAATCCGCTGCGCCTGAATTATATCATGCAACGCGCAAACGGCATTTTTGGCAAGAAAGTGCTCGACGTCGGCTGCGGCGGCGGAATTCTGGCAGAAAGCATGGCGCGCGAAGGCGCTGATGTCACCGGCCTGGATATGGGAGCCGAGCCGCTGCAGGTAGCGCGCCTGCATGCGCTGGAAAGCGGTATGCAGGTCACCTATGTGCAGGAAACGGTAGAAAGCCATGCACAGGCTCACCCCCAGCAGTATGACCTCGTCACCTGCATGGAGATGCTTGAGCA
>Ga0114969_10002780_pt1 | contig 14274 bp, 17 predicted proteins | sample M_130807_MF_Meta_FD_87316 | JGI IMG/M metagenome (GOLD analysis project Ga0114969, IMG submission 87316) | Freshwater microbial communities from Lake Montjoie, Canada to study carbon cycling - M_130807_MF_MetaG | ecosystem: Environmental > Aquatic > Freshwater > Lake | place: Lake Montjoie...
AAATCATCTATTATAAAATAGTCTTTGCAATTTTTTCTATTTTCTTTTATTATTTTTATTTCCTCTTCCAATGGTATTCTTATATTTTTGTCTTTAGTAAAAGTATAAGATGCATTATTATGATCTGCATCAGGAAAGTGTGCATCTAACCAGAAAAATATATTTTTATTTTTTGGAATATTTGTTAGAATTTGTTTAAGACCATCAGATGAATTGGAATTTATTAATGTTATATTATGATTTTTATAATTTTCTTTAATAGATAAACATTGTTTGTATAAAACAGTAGAGATCTCTATAGAAAAATACTCATCAAATTTATTTTCATTTGTTTTATCCAAAACATATTTTAATGAATTACCAATACCTGTTCCTGTTTCCACAAAATAACTCAAATTAAAATTTGTTTTAATAGAATCAATATCAAAAATATTTACAGAACCCATATTAATTTTCCTTATTTTTATTTATTTCCAAAAACTATAAATTCCCTTGTCCAATTCATAAGAAGACCATTCATCCCTATTTCTTTTTGGTTGATTTTTTGCCCAATTCCACATTTCAGTCAATCCGTGCTTCAAATCAGTTTTATGTTCGTATTCTAAAATATTAATTGATTTTTCCCATGTCGGTATTGCATGTTTAACTTCATGTCTAGCTTCTTTATATATTTTATTACCAGATCCAATAACTTCAATTAAAGTATCACAGGCTTTGTTTATTGAAATTTCTTCTATACCACCTATGTTTATAATTTCTTTGGATGCTTCTTTCTTTATCGCTGCATTCCAAAATGGTTGTAAACAATCATCAATATAACTGAATGCTCTGGTTTGATTACCATCGCCATATATCATCATTGGTTGATCATTTAAATGTTGATACATCCAAATTCCTAAAACATTTCTATATTTGTCCCATATATTTTGTTTCATTCCATAAACATTATGTGGTCGCAATATGCACCAATCTAACCCATGTTGTTCGCCGCCAATTTGAATGTCCATTTCACAAGCATATTTTGCTACACCATATGGATCTATTGGTTTAGGTATTTGTTGTTCGTCAAATAAACCACCAAACCCATGACCATATACTGCCATAGTAGAAGTAAATACTAATCGTTTTACTTCATATTTAATACAATTTGTAACAATATTAGTAGTTACTATTAAATTATTTTCATAATTATATGATCGTATAAATGGAGATAATCCTTCGGCGGCATATGCTGCAAAATGGTAAACATAATCAGGAGTATGTTCTTTAAATATTTTATTTAACTGATTACGATTTGTCAAATTAATTTCTATAAATTCAACATCGGGATGAATATTTTCTCTATATCCCCCACTCAGATCATCTAAACCAATTATTTTACAATCTTGTACATTTTGTATTAGCCAATCTGCAAGTCGTGATCCTAATAATCCAGCTACTCCTGTTATCAAAATTTTCATATTCAGTCCTCTATATTTAAATTAGGAAAATACCTAATGAATAAATCATTACTATTGTTTCTTTTTTTCTTTATTTTTTCTTTAATTTCTGTATAAAAATTCCATGCTAATGGAACAAATGCTATCTTATCATCTGTTTCAAATTTAATCAACGAATCAGATGAAACTATTGGAATATTCATACCGGGGGTAAACAAATTTTGTTTCAGTGGATTATCGTCTATGATAAAATCTAACTTTATCTTTCCGAAATTAAGGAGAGTATTACCCTTAGCCGCTGCACCATAACCAATAATAGAATAACCAGACTTACGCAACTCTTCTACTTTATTTTTTAATCCGATAGTTGAAGCATAACACTTTACTGCATATAATGGATAGGTTAATATATCATACAATCCAATTGATTTCTCTTTTTCAATCATATTTTCTACTACATTTAGTCCCAAACCATTCTTAGTAATGACAAAGACATAACTTGTTCCATGTATATCTGTTTTAAATACATCACTAAGAACCAAGCCACATCGTTCAACTACACACTTCATAGAATTGGTATTGAAGAATGACAAATGCTCGTGGTAAATTGTATCAAATTCATTATTTTCAACCATGTTTGCTTGTGATGTCTGTATAAACAAAACAGAGTTGTCGCTCATCAGTTGTTTGCATGATTCAAGAAAATCAACAGTATATTTTGTATGAGCAAACACATTTTGAGCAGTTATTATATCAAATGTTCTTCCTTCAAAACAAGAAACAGTAGTTGTATTGAAATAGTCACATACTATTGTATGTCCTTTTGAAACAGCGGTTTCGTGAAGATTCTTTGCAGGATCTATTCCATAGGTTTCTAATCCAAGTTTTTTGTAAAAATTCAATTGGGTTCCATCATTACATGCAATGTCCAATATAGTTTTTGCGTTATTATTGTATTCTAATGTTTTATTGGCAAAAACTTCAAAATAATCTTTTAGGGTTTGTGAAGTACCACTAACATAGAGATAATTCTTAAACATCAAATCAGGATTTACAATATAACTTAACTGCAAATGGTAACATGTTGTGCATAGATTAAGTTTCAAAGGAAACTCTTCTTGTTCTATATTTGCATGATAATTATTAGCTAGTGGTTGATTTCCAAGATCTAAAATTGTTCTTAGATCTTTACCCCCACACGCTAAACAGCATTTATTTTCTTTAGATAAAATATCAGTCATTTATTGTTCTTTTAAAAGTTTCTATATTATAATATGAAGTATCATTAAAATTGTAGTTAATAATATTAATATTATTCAATATATCGTCTACTGAATTCTCAATATCATATGTTGATTTATATTTTAAATCCTTTTCTATTTTATTTGTTGATACTTTATAATTTCTAATATCTTCAATATTATTAATTATTAATTCTATATTCATTCCCAATCTAGTTAGATGGTTATAAATTTTATTTCCCAATTCTCCAATATTTAAATTAATACCAGATAAATTGTATATTCCAGATATATTCAAATCAGCACATATTGCTTTTTCATATCCTTGAATTACATCTCTAATATCAATAAGAGGCCTCCATAAATTTGGATTATTTACCACTATTTTTTTAGAAACAATTGCATCTTTTACCATAGTATTAACAACCAAATCATATCTCATTTTAGGTGACCACCCACACACAGTACCTTTTCTTAAAATTATTGGTCTAAACATATCATCTTGTAGAGTCATTATTCCACATTCTGATTGTAATTTTGATATACCATATGGATAGTTTGGTTTTATTATGCTATTTTCGTTTAATATTTTATTTTTAGTATAACCATAAACACTACAAGAACTTGCATAAATAAATCTCCTAATTCCTGCCATTTTTGCTATATAGGCAATGTAGGCAGGTGCAGCTGCATTTTCAATAAAATTTAAATCAGGTCGAAACATTGCCATTGGGTCATTTGCTAACCCTGCAAGGAAAATGACAGCATCAAACCCAATTAAATCGGTAGATGTTAATTTCCATAAATCTTGTTTTTGTTTTGAAATTTCAGGTAAAAGAAAATCTCCAAACCAAAATTTATCAATTACCGTTACATCATGTCCACTCGTATATAATTGATTAGACATACGAGTACCAATATATCCAGCACCACCTATTATTAATATTTTGCTCATAATGTATAAATTAATTTTTTAAATTTTTCAATATTCTTTTGAACATATATTGGTAGATGATCTAATGTTTCTATTGAATGTAATTTTTGTTCATCAGTTCTACCAAAAGGATCTTCTAATTTTTCTATTCTTTCTTTAAAAAACTCTTCTGTTAAATGATTACATGTATCATGACCAAAATTAATAGTTTTTAATTTTTGATTTTTTTCATCACCTAATGAACTATAATGCCATCCACCATAAATATGATTTTGACAATATATTCTTGAACACAATCCATCACCTATACAACTATAATATATATTATTTTTCCCAAGAGATTCAAAAGTTGTAATATATGTTCCGTGCCATTCAGTTTTATTAAAATCATGAAGAAAACAAGTATTCATATAATAATAATATAAATTCATTGTTACACAAATTGGAAATTTATGATCAATTTTTATATTATTTATAATTTCACTTTTAGGAATTTCGTCTAATGCACCAATCATGATTATGTCGTTATTCTTTGCTGCAATTAAGCCAGTTATAATATAATTCCAACAATTTATTTCATTTTGTCTAGTATTCTCGTTAAATAAATTTTCTGGTACTTCTAATCTAATAATTTTATGATTGAATTTTTCAAATCTATCCTTATTAGTAAGATAATGACATTCTTTTGGTTTATTCTGAAATGATCTTTTAGATTCGACTAAAACAAAATAATCAACTACATCATTTAATTCATTTAATCGTATTTCTAATAAATCTAATTCATTAAAAAAAGTAAAACAATCATAAACTTTCATCAGATATTCCTTTTCAATACAGTAAGACCATTGCAATTTACAAATATTTCATGAATTTTCCAATTACTATTTGATTCTAAAAATTCTTCCAAAGCAGGCAATAATCCAATCTTATCTTTGCTATTAGTTCCGATCCTCCCCGAATCTTCGTCGGTATATTTGTAAGATTCTGTGTCATGTAGTATTATGTATTTTTTAACTTTATGCGAGTGTAGAGACAATTCAGTCTTAAGTTGAGTATATGAATGTAAGGTATCTATGAAAAGTAAATCAGTTTCTTCTATTTCTATATTTGTAGTGTCTCCTAAAATAAATTGATAATATACATTATTTAAACGACAATAATTTATTACGCTATTCATTCTATCACCACATTGATGATCATTCCAATGTAATGTTCCCGAAATAAGGTTTTGCGGATCAACTATATCAATTGATATGAATTTCTTTGGTTTAGCAACAGCAAATGCAAAAGTTGATACTACCCATCGAACTCCCATTTCTGTTATGTGGTCACATTCACTAGCATACCGTTTTAGTGTTGGTAGATGCTCATTTATATCTGATGATAAGTTACATAATTTATTGTAATATTGTTCAGTATCCATATTAAATTTCCTTTATTTGTTGTAACACATCTTTATTTCCATGAAATCCAAATGTATCATTTTTATAATCACTATAATCCTTTGAAAAGTTATCTGCTACTTCAACTGGTGCAAATTTTACACCATTTGAAATAAAATAATCATAGTTATCATTGCATATAAACGCATCTTCTGGTTTTTGACATTTTGGTAATATACTTTGGGATAATTGTAATAATTTTTTAGATCTCATACTAAATCCACCATTACCAACTCTATTTAGTCCATCAAGACCTTTTTTATTAACAATCTCTGGTAATACTCCTTTGATTTGACATGGGTATCTTCTAAAATCCCAAGTATGTCCAATATAATCGTATTTTAAAAAATCATCCAACCATAAATGAGCATTTAATATAAAACCATCTGATTGAACTATTATACAATAATCTGTATTAATATAATTATTCAATTCATGAACTATAAATTCATTATATCCTATCCATGACAATGGGGATATTGTATGATATTTAATTTTAAAATTTTCATTATAATTTTTGGGTGAAATTAAAACACATTCTGCAAAATTGATATTTTTAGAACTTATAAGCAATGCATCATATGCATTTTTTATATTTTCTTCTTTTGTTGTTCCCTCAACACACACTAATGTTACATTTGATAATTTTAAAATCATAAATAATTTCTTTATGTCTGGTTATTTGATGTTAATGTATTTATACTTTTCCAATCAATACCAAATGATATAACGGGTTCGTGTACCGTGGTAGCAATACTCGGAATTGGAGAATATAATCTTATATTGTTCTGATAAAGATGTCTAAAAAGCAATCTATCCTCTAATCCAAATCTTTTTGCAATTGGAATTATATGAGAAATTAAATTTCTTGATACTGCCCAAGAACAAGTTGTACTTTCGCAGGTTCTCCAATGTTTTCCTTCATGAAAGTAAATAGATTCATTACCTAGACAGATATCGTCATTATTAGTATATCGATCTGGATGATCATATCCAGTAATTAAACCAAATCTTTCAACTCCCATATAAATATGGTCTAAAGCATCTAGTGTATAGAGGTAATCATCTTCTGTGAAATAGATATTTCCTTCTGATATTTTTTCAGAATAATCAAGTTGAAATTGAAGAGAATTATAATTAGATCTAACTTTGTTATAAATTATGGTATAATTCAATTTTTCCATTTCATCAGAAAGTATTGATTTATCTCCATCCATTAATATTATAATTTTTATTTGATCCTTATATTTACAATTTAAATAAGAATTATGTAAAGATTTAAAACAATTAACTTTAGAAAACCAAGAAGGTCTTCCTACTCTAGTCGGGATACTTTCTAATTCTTTATCACATGCTCGGTACAATATAGTCAACATAAATTAATTTTTTTCTCCCATTATCATAAATGCATTGTTCAAATCAATACCGGATTTAAATATGTTTATATATCCACGATTTAACATATAGTCTTCTAATATTGATGGAGTGAATATATTGACATGCTTTCGATTGTTCCAAGGACGCCAATATTCTTGACTATAATCTGGAAGATACAAAAATAATACTCCACCTATTTTTAATTTTGAATACCAATAATCCATCGCATCTACCCATCGATCAACGTGCTCAAGACAATGAGATGAAAAAATATAATCCAAATCAGTATATGGAAAATCTAAAGCATGGTAATTTCCTTCTAATATAGGATCAACTAATTTGGCGCCAGGAAAGGACCATTCTTCTTTCATACATCCAATATCAACACCATGACCATTACAAACATGTTTGGCAAAAGGTATAGCAAATTGAGAGGCATTTCCTTCACTTTGAAATTTTGGATATTTTTTATTATTGAATGTTATTGTTTCAAGCATGAATATATTTCCACGGAATGCTAAAAAGTTCTTTAATATCTTCTTCTGTATGTGGACTTCTAGTTATACATAGAAAATTTGTTTTATTTTTGAGATTTAATTTTTCTAAAATATACATCAATGAAGTATCTACAGTTATTATACCTTTCATATTTTCAAATACTTTACACCAATCAAACAAACTAAATCCATCATATATTTTCATATGAATAAATTTAGTATTAGTATAGGCAGAATAAAATCTAGATAAATTTTTTCTATGAATATCTGGTGGAGTAACATATTGTTCATTAACAAGACAATACTCCTCGTCATCTTTTAACCCTAAAACATTATAAAATAATTCATTTTCTTTTTCGTGGTTTCTATCAAAATCAAATGAATTTTTCCAACTAGTATAATTTAATGAACATATTTTATATTTTGCTTGCATAACTTGACGAGTAAATGGTTCAACCATATGCGAGGAATATCCCAAAGGTAAAAATAATATAGTTTCATCATTTTTTTTAGCTACTGTAATTTGTTTACTTTCATACAGCAATTTGAATACATCTTTATGCTCAAAATCATCGTCCGTACATACAAAAGTAACATTAGGACCTGTTTTTAAATATTTTGTTAGTTCTAGTATTGATCGCGCTACAGGCCAAATTATTTGATAACCATTGTTTTCAAACTGTTTACCTATTCCTTGACAAAAAAATACATCACCAATTCCTGCTTCTTGTTGTATTAGACATATCTTTTTCATTTTAAACCTGTTGAGTTAATGTTTCCTTTTGTGACCAGAGATAGTGATACATAATCTCTTCAAAATTGTATTCGCTTCTAATCAATCCAGATGCTAATAATTTATCACAATAGTCAGAATCCTCACCAAAGTTCTTTTCTGGATAACCGATTTGTTTTGCAATATGCGTTTTAACTGGATTTAAGTGATTTAATGGTCTATATTGCTTACCATTATTTTTAAAATGTCCGTTATTTTTATTTGCATGGTTGAACAACATTACTGCATTATTATCAACATAATACATTCCCCAGAATCCAATACCATCGTACATTCCAGTATTTAATTTTCTTACTATTTTAGGAATATAAGTTAAAGACACCACATCATCGTCGTCAATAAAAGAAACATATTCACCTTTTGCTATGCTTACGCATTCATTTCTTTTTTGACCTACTGTTTTTGTTCTATTGTCTTTATTTACTATTATTTCTATTCTATGCTTATAACTGACAGGAATAGTTGAATTTAGAATTTGCGTAAGACGATTCAATTTATCTTCTCTTCCATCTACAGTTAATATGCAAATAGACCAAAGAATGTCTTCCTTTTCCATGTGGAATTTGTGTTCCGTTTTTACGATATTTTCTATTCTGCTAAAGAATGATTTTCCAAACTCTTGCGCCAATTTGTAATTCTTTTCAATGTATGGTTTCATTGATTCATAAGTAGTTTCATCAATTTTATTGATTTTTTCTATAAAATCATCAAAATTTTCAACAACAATTATTCCACGAATATCAAAAAACTCATCAATATCGGGGGCGCCCCAATAAATAGGAACAGTTTTTGTTAATAAGCAATCAATTATTTTTTCTGTAAAATAAGAAGTTTCTTTTGTATTTTCTACTGCGATAGAAAATTGATGATCAAAAAGGTATAATTTATCATCGTCCTTTATGTGTCCATCATGTAGTGTTGGTGGATCAGAAAACGGGATAACTTCCTGCGTGTGTGGATCCAAAAATTTCCATGTAGTTGGATGTCTATTGCTAGAATAAAATTTATTTGGAATTTTTACTTTGTCTTTATTATTCCAAATTTTTTTCCGTAATTCGTATCCTACTTTTTGTTGTAAGCATGTTGTTAAAAAAGTCACACCAAATTTCTTATCTTTAATTTTATCCAAAATAGATGCATCAAAAGAACCTAAAGAATCTAAATGTGAATTTAATTTTTTATTTAACCATGTTCCTCCATATGGAAAAAATATACCATTATCTACATTTTCTATAATGTCAGGATGGGATGCTAAAATCAAATCATATTGATGTGCATTATCAATAATAACATCATTTAGTTCTCTAGATTTGGAAGATGCAGGCTCATTAGAACAAATAAAAACTTTATATGCGTCTTTATTTTGAAAATTGATTGTATCTTGTCGTTTATCTTCTTTTCTTTCTCGAATACGTGGCGGAGTTCCAGACACATGCGTTAGCCCAAATCGAGTAATATGAATTTCACATGGAAAATCTAAATTAATTTCGTCACCAAAATAATCACCATTTTGTACAATTGCTTTCATAATTTATATCCTGTTTAAATTTAATCTAATTTCACTCTCAGTCATACCAACATTAGCAAATTCTTTAAGATTTTCTTCTTTGGACTTATGATCTGCTATACCCATAGTTATGTAAGGTTCCATTCCCTCTGGACATTTACCAGGCCAAACACAATAATTCATTGGCAAACACCCAATTTTTAATTGATTTGCAACAAATGGTAAGACTTTAAATAATAATATTTCATGATCAAAAAGTTTCTCATTACGAGTAATTGCTTCTTCGCATTTTTTAATCCATAACTTTAAAAAATCAATTACTTTTTGATTATAATTACAAAAAATAGGAGATGCTTTTGGATTTAAAACTTGTATTTGGGAAGGATCAGTCACAAAATAAGCAAAACCTAAATCTGCTTCGTGTTCTAATATTTTATCAAAACCAGTAAGATCTCTATGAATTTTACTATCGATATCCATCCACACTATTGGTTTTTTCTTTTCTTCCAACATACTTAAAATATATTTGGGTTTACGAAGACAATTTAATCTATAATCATTTTCAGATCTTACTTTTCTAAAATCATGTGGAAGATTTAATCTAAAGCATTCTTCTTTTATTCTAAATGCGTGATCACTATAGTATGTGCAATTACCAACATCACAATAAAAGGAAATTAATTCTGTTTTCATAATAGTTTAAAAAGAATATCATCAGCTAATTCCATATTCTTTACCCTTTCTAGATTATCAATTATTGCTGGAAGTTTACTCTTATAAAGTTCAGTTGTCAAGGAAGAAAAATCAAAATCTTTAGTAAGTTCTATTATTCCTTCCTTATTGAAATAATTACCAATATCAGGAGCACCCCAATAAATTGGAATAGTTCCTGTGGCAAAACAGTCCGTTATTTTTTCAGTGAAATATGTTTCATAACTATCATTTTCTATAGTCACCGAAAACATATAATCGTTCATTGCTTCGGATTTGTCAGGCCAGACTCCTGCACCAAATCGTTTAGAGCCATTTGCACCGCCATAGACATCAATTTTATCGGAATGCTTTGATGCAATGGCATGTCGAAGTTTATGTCCAAATGTTATTATCTTAGGAGAAGCAATCATAGATGTCATTTTACTCTTTGCATAAATTTTGTGTTCCTTTATCCAAGGAGCATTACTTCCTGCAAATGCAAATTTTATATTAGATGAGTATTTACACCATCTGCGGTCAGATACAAAAATAGTATCGTATGAGTTTATCAACTGCTCGATATTCTTCTCCCAAATATCTTCAGGAAACATCCATGCATGAAAAATAGCACGGGATTCACATACCCATGCTATCTTCTTCTCGTTTGGTTTTTTATTATAAGCAACTCCAGACGCAATTGCTTTGTCTATAAAGACTTTAATATCACAATTGTCTGTAGTCCATTCAAATGTTTTTGGTTTTAGATTTGAACAGGAAGAATATTCAATCGGAAACGGAGCACCAATAGCTTGTATTTTTTTCATAATATAAAAATCCTCAAATTCACTTTCCTATATGGTATTTAGGTACAAGTTCCCAGTCGTTTTTGTCTTTGAATGCTAAAATTTTAAGTCTAGCTAAACTCAATTTATCCTTGTACTTTTCAGGATCGATTGGTTGTATCAATTCCCAATCAGTCAATAATTGAACTATAGTATTTCTTCTTTGTATATCTTCAAGAGATATATCACTCTCAAGACTATCCATAATGAACATTTCTTTAAAATGCATTATGGCATATCTACCTCGTTTATGTAAAATATGACAAGATTGGTATAGTTTCTTTTCTTTTTTGGAAGAAACTCCTAACCTTGTCAATGTCTCTTTAACTTTTAAAAAGTCTTCTTTATTTTTTAAATTGACTTCTACGCCCAAACTCAAAAAAATATCATCAGTCATAATTATTACCTCATTCTGTGATAATATTTATGATTTTCCCTTTTTTGCGCCGCCTTTATTCAGGGATTGTTTAATATAATCAATTTGTTCAGGGGGTAATAACATAAGAACATCTTTAGCTTTTTGAGTAGAATATCCATAATATTCTTTAATACAATCAATTGTGCTATCTTCTTCAAGTTTGTGCCATTTACTAAAACGGTTCTTTTTTGCGACTTTAATACGCAAATAATCATATTGTAATCTCTTGTCCAAATAAGGCATTTGGTTCATTTGATTAACATAAAAAATAGTATCAATGAAATAAGATAAACATCTATTGGTAATATACGGAAGATACTCCTTTTCGCATTGAATATCCTCCATAAGATTTTTCTTATTTTGGTTGATAGAATTTAGAAAATCTTTTAGTTCCATTATTTAAACTCACAACGCATCATCAATTCAACCAAACATGCTACAGTATTGATCTCTTGATCTGCAACAAATCCTGACTTATATTGGTACTCTGCAAGCACTAGAACCGCTTCAGGGACGCTAGAAGGGACTAGAGTGTCGTATAGACAATCGTAGATCTTCCTAAACAATTCGGTCTGTGAGTTGTCTAAGTTGTTAACTACCCACTTTCGGACACCGGAGAAGTCCTTAATCTTCATTGAAGATACAAGGGTCTTTATTTCTATATCTTTGAGATTTGCTAGAATTCCGGCATCAATAATACCCGATGCCGAATATCTCTGCAATTCATTGATAATACGCCTAAAGTCAGGAAAATGTTTGATGATTAATTGAGATAATGACTTTTTGTCATATTTGACCTTCTCATTATCTAGAATATATTCGCAACGACTAAGCAACAGCTTTGCTATCTCCGGTTTGTCGGTTGACCCAATTGTGAAATCAATACAAGTGCATCGAGAATGAATTGGTTGGATAATTCGATTCTTATAGTTACAGGTAATAATAAAACGGCAATTGTTAGAAAACTCTTCAATTGCTCCGCGTAGTGCAGGTTGAATGCTTTGAGCATTACTATAATCAAACTCGTCTAGAATTACTGCTTTTTTAGATTCAGAGAGAGATACCGTGCTTGCAAACTGTCGAATATCGGTTCTCAATGTATCAATATTGCCATTCTCGGAGCAGTTAATAATGATATGATCTACACCAATATCATTACATAATGCCCGTGCTACGGTCGTCTTTCCTGTACCAGCCGAACCTGCTAAAAGAAGATTTTGTGGTTCTCCTTTAGCAACCATGTCCTCGAAAGATTTCTTCAAGGACACGGGTAAAATACAATCTTGTATTGTCTGTGGGCGGTATTTCTCCACCCACAGAAATTCGTTTTGCTTATGTTGCATATTAATTAAACTTAGAATTAGTCTCCATCGCAAACCAATACTTAAGATCTAGTGTCTCATTGGTAAACTGACCAACTACATTCTTAGAAAATTCAATGGTGTAATCACCGGGAAGAATTTTAATATTTTCTATCTTGAAATTCAAACTGAATTCAGAATTGGATTTATTTTCGCCAACATCAACCTTGTAGTTGTTGGTGGTCGGATCCTGCAAATCTGATACTACTGCCATAATTCGGTCATTCTCATTAACAAACGATAAATCAGGCAATTGAAGTACAGAAGACGCTTTCTGTAGTTCTGCAAAGGTCTTTTCGGTAATATCGACCGAAAGAGAAATGCTTGGCATATTTACATTCTTAGTCGGAGTTGTTAGCAGTCTTGGTTCTGAATAAAAATAAGTAACACGAGAACCATTGCCGCCATGTATAACAACCGACTTTTCTCCAAACTCAAACTTTGGCGCCGAAAACAAACTAATAACGCCAAGAAACTTACTAAGATCCCAAATACCAAATTCAACATCAAATGTCTCCTCTATAGTTGCTTCCGCCATACCATTTTTGGAAGGCGTAATAGTTCGAAGAACATTACCGGGTTTTACCAATATGTTAGAATTGAGCGTAGAAAAATTCTTCAAAACAGATAGCGTAGTCTTACTTAATGTAATTTCATTTTTTGTCATAGTAGTCATATTATTCACTCCGTTGGTTGTCATTATCAATATCTAAATCATTATAGTTGTTTGTGTTGAGATTGTCAACTATATTTCTCAAATCGTTTTTCATTTGATTCTTTTTTGACTTTTTTTGTCTTTGAAGAAATCCACGATCTCGCCTAGGGTTACTATTCCTGTTATCTTTTTCATTAAAATCTCGTTTCACATCAAAATTCCTCTATAATTTCTATTAGGTTCTTTAATCTATTATTAATCATATAGGGAAGAACCTTCGACCTATCCGTTACTAACAAATCTTTATTAAATTCACTAAGAATATTATTTTCTAATTGTTCAGGAATCATATCAAAATCAATAAGAGTTTTGTTCCTATCCCAGTTTTTATAATGAGGAGAATTAGAAATAGTATTGATATTTTCCTTGATTTCAGTAATAACTTTTTGTGTTAATCTGTTTTGTCGCTTATCTTCAACAACAAAAACATCATCATCTGAGAGAACATTTGGCACACCATCACTAGAATCACCACGCAAAATATGTTCCATCAAAAAGTCATACGGATTGTCACAAACCAAAAGTTGTTTCTTAAATGTGCTATACTGAAACACATTAGGATATCTTTGTAATTGTTGAAAATCTTTATCATTAGAAATAATAAGAATTTTCTCTTGATCGTGATATTTTCTTGCAAGAACAGCAATGATATCATCTGCTTCTGCTGATTCTATTTTTATGTTTTTATAGGGAAACACATCACGAATCTCATCGCGGATTTTATTTAAAACTTGATAAATTTCATCCCAGTCGAATTCGGACTTTTGATGAGCCTTTGCCCTATTTGCTTTATAGTTTGAAAAATATTGCTTCCTCCAACAATTAGAAGAATCATGGCAAATTACCAACTCGCCATATTGGTCTTTAAAATGCTTTCTAAGAAGTCGATAAGAATTCAAAACCATATGGCGAAGTAAATCTTCACTAATGATTGAATTATCTTTTACGCTATGAAAAAGATTTGCTAGAATTATTTGATTATTATCTAAAAGGATCATATTACAAGTATACCAAC
>Ga0114969_10002781_pt1 | contig 14268 bp, 20 predicted proteins | sample M_130807_MF_Meta_FD_87316 | JGI IMG/M metagenome (GOLD analysis project Ga0114969, IMG submission 87316) | Freshwater microbial communities from Lake Montjoie, Canada to study carbon cycling - M_130807_MF_MetaG | ecosystem: Environmental > Aquatic > Freshwater > Lake | place: Lake Montjoie...
CATCGAGTGATGTAGCACTCACTGTGAATTTTCCATTGCAAGATGAGGGTGAGTAGCGGCAGCAGTAAGAACAAGTGAAGGTTGTCATTGTGTCGTGTTGTTTGTGGTTTCTGTCGTGGGTTAATCCCCTTTGACGGCGTTCATATTTAGCCAAGCCGCTTCGCTGCGCAATATCTTTTTGCAAATATTTTTGCACCACGCTGCAACTACTTGCGCTTGCGTGCGTTAGGACGCGGTTTTTGCGCGTTTTTCCGTGCTGCGTCTGCCTTTTTTTGCGATTTTGACGCGCCCCCACGGCGTCCAATCTCTGCCAAATACTGCTTAACGTCCATTTTCAGAGCTTGTAATGGATCATGCGCACCCTGTTGCCATCAGATCTGCGCGCCATAAAGTACTGCTTTTCAGCTTTTTTCGACTCCAGAAGCCGCTTCACAAATTGTCTGTTGCGATCCAGTTTAGTGGCAATTTCTGCGAGCGTGTACCATCCTGCGGGAGCAAATGGTACGTTGATTTCGTCCGCAAGTTGTTCAAGCCAACCTACAACGGAAGCTTGAATGTCTGGTGCTTTGTCTCTTTTGCGAGCCATATCACTGTCTCATTATCACAATACTCTCCAAAAGCAAATCCTCTTGACCAACTAGTTGTGGCGCGCCGGTTCGCAGCGTACACAGCCTGCGCCGGATCTCCCAGCCACCCTACGCAATAGCCTGTTGGGTGCGCTCTATTGCGTCCCTCTGCCTGTGTAACTCTATGCAGATGTGCAATTACCACCTTGCTAGCAGTCCCGCCGCAAACGGCTTCCGCGTGATCGCGTACGGCGGCCTCATTTATCATGTAGCCATGCCCAAACAAACAGTCTCCAAACTGTCTCCAGCCGTGTTGAAAATTGTAGTCCACCACCTCACACTTGATCTCTTTTGCACGATCCAAAATCTGTTGGTAAATACGACAAGCCAAAGCCGATACAATCGCCCTGGGGCTTTCCATGAGCGACGTCAATCTGGCTTCGTGGTTGCCCAGCAAATAAACCTGCGGGCGAAACCTCGAGATAAACGCTAGGCCATCTGCCAAATCCCCTTCCGGGTCTGCCGCGTCATCCGGTGTGCCTATTGCGCCGGTGCGTAAACAGGCAAGGTCAATGGCGTCTCCTAAATGGATCCTGGTGTGCGGATTCCACCGTTCCTCAAACGCTAAAACCTGCTTGAGCAACGCCTGATCCGCGAGATGCCCATGTGTGCACCCAACAGCCATTAATCGTTTCCAGCGTCGAGTGACGTTTGCCATGGGTTATTTGCAAAACATCCAAATTAATGCGGTCTCGTAAACTGCCAGTCGCAACTGGACGCCTAGTTTTTCAAAAATTAGATTGAGAATTGCTTGTATAAGCAGTGACACCACAAGCACTTCGCAAAATGCTGATGCCCGCTTCATCCGATTTTCAAACTGCGTCTCTTGTGGTTTGCGTGTCATAAGCAAGTCCGAGTCTAAAGAGATCCGCCTCCTCACGCCGCCGCCGCCGCAGTCCTCCAGTGTTTGGCCAGAGGCGTTGCATGGCTTCAAGGCGTTCGGGGATGGCGCTGAGATTGTTGGCTTTAAGCAGCTCTTGAATGTCTGCCATCTCGGTACGCCGGTCGCCGGTTAGCGCTGGGCCACGGTTAAACACCAGGCTGACAAGTGCCGCAGCGCAGTGGCCGTGCAGGTTAACGGTTTGTGGATAGATCCGCAGCGTCCGCACGAAATGTGTCGGCAATGTCGACTCGCGAAACACCATAGACGCCGTCTCCCACGAGAATCGCAGGTGCCGGACGTGCGGCAGGAGCTCCTGCGCTCGATGTCCTGTCTTGCCGGATAGCCCAACTAATACCTTGAGATCGTCGCTCAAGACATAAGGCCCCCACGCCTGGACAATCTCATTGGCGGGCGTCATGCCTAGGTCATAGCCGATACCGATCGTAACGCCGCTAGACTCTCCGGGCCACTCCGGTGCGTTGTTGTACTCGGCCTCGCCACCGCACTCCCAACTAATGATGCTTTTGATGCCAAGAGCGGACAGGTTCATTTGCGGATTTCTTGGACAGCTTGGTAGATTTTGCACGAGGTATACGCGAGCGCGAGGATCAGTCCTGCGGTTCGCAAATAATGGTCAAAATCACTCCAACTAATGACAAAAGCCACAGCGCCAACAGCATTGACTTTGACAATGTCATCGGCTTTGCCGTCCAAGTGTTGAAGAAACTCGCGCATCATGGTTGTAAAATTTATCGGTTTTGCGACTGCTTAAGCGCCCCCAGTGCGTCAATCAATTGCAGCTCGAGCGCTTGGTACCTTTGCGCAGAGTACCACGTTTCGCCATCAGCGGCTTGGTACGTTTGCCCCGCTGCTAGCCGCAGGATCCCCTCCGGCTGCGGCAGGCAACGTGATGGCGCTACTCCTCGCGAGGTGCTGCACGAGGCGATCAGCGCGGGCATCATCGCCACAAGCGCGAGACGCCAGAATGTCTTTTTCAATGGTCGCCACATAAGTTTCAATATCGCGTTCCAACTGCCACTTTGCCCGAGTTGCTTGGATCTCGAGCCAATACTTAAGCGCTTGGAGGAGTGCCAGTAGCATCTTTTTCTTTGCGGATGACGTTGATAAGCCCCATGGCAGACAGCCCGCCGCTGATGATGGCCTCAGCTAGATCCGGGCGAAGTTTAACGCCCAATGCGGTTAGCATGGAGATGATGCCTCGCCAGGTGGAAGGTTCAGAAAGTCGATCAAATAGGTATTTCATAAGTTTTCCGGTTGAGGTATTGGGGCGATCCATTCGCCGTTTATAAAAGTCCAACCAATGCCAGCGTGTGAATTTGTAACAGGTTGCACGTAACAATTTTCTGGAGGAGTCCACGGAGCAACACCATCCCAGGCGATTGATTAGAAGTAAGTTGTGACAATAACAATGCCGTTTGCTCCATTGCCGCCTGCGCCAGAGCTGAATCCTTGCGACGCCCCGCCTCCACCGCCGCCGCCACCATAATTGCCGCCATTACCTCCAGCCATTGCGTTTGCTGTCACGCTTGAAGTTCCCCCTCCTCCTCCTCCGCTACCATATGGTGATCCCGTCGGAACTGAGGGGCCATTGGCTCCAGGTTGTGCGGCGGTAACGGCAATGCCGTTGTACTGATAGCTAAATCCCCCAGTGCCCCCCGATGAAGTTGCGCCTCCGGTAGTAACACCGCCCCCAGCACCTCCACCACTTGCTGCAACACTGTTTACGCCTCCACTGCCAACAACAAATGTTCCAGACCCCGCTCCTCCGCTTGAGCCAAAATTTAAAGCTCGAGTACCAGCAGAGCCAGCAGCACCTCCACCACCTGATGTGCCTCCTCCAGCAGCAATAGTTGGACTAGCAGACAACCAAAGGCCAAATGAGCTTGCTCCTCCGATTCCTCCAGCTGCTCCATTATTTCCAACAGTTTGTGCAGCTCCACCCGCGCCGCCGCTGCCAACAGTTACGGGTTCAGTGGCTCCAAGCAAAGCCGCCGCCTCAATGGTGATAAAACTCCTGCCCCCGCCAGCACCGCCACCACCACCGCCCGCTGCTGTGCCAGGTGCAGACGCTCGGCCTGAGCCTCCACCACCCCCGCCAGCAACAAGCGTGATTTGAACGCTTTTAGCCCCAGCAAGCTTTGTCCAAGTTCCACCAGGAGCATAAAACACCTGCACGTCTGTAGGCGTGCCCCCAGTGATGCCTAGATTTGCGCGTGCTGTTGCTGCGTCTGTTGCTCCTGTACCGCCTTTGGTTACTGGAAGAATTCCCCCAAGCGCGGAACTAACAAACGTAATTACATCTGTTCCAATTGTTGAAACATCACTTTTTTGAATCCAAAAAGTATTTGCAAGAGTTGATCCCAGTAAAATTGGAACAATGTCTCCAACATTAACTTCAAAACCTTGATTAAAATCAGTCGAACGAGTTAAAGACCATGCTGCGCTTCCGCTGCCTGCAACTGTTACATCATAAATTCCGTTGTTTTGCTGACCGGCTTCATCTTTTACAAGAATGCGGTCTCCAACGGAAACAGCAACACCGTCAACAGAAAGCGCTCCATTTGCAGTTGCCGTCAAAGTTAGCGCTGTTGGAGCTGTATTAGTCGGAAGAGCTGTAGTGGTTGCGTATTTGCAATACCCTTTTAGTGGCACTTCAAGATTAACTTTTGCATTTGAGGCATTAGTTGCTCCTGTTCCGCCATTGGCCACGGGTATGGTTGGCATCTGCGTTAGCGACAACAACCCGGAGGTCGTCAACTGCGGGATCAAATTGGCCGTCTGCGCAGTCGTCAGAGATGCAATCTGCGTGGTATTAATGGCGGTGATACCGGCAGTTGTCCCAGTCCCGCCGCGCGCTGTTGGCAAAATGCCGCTAATGATCTTTTCCGCATCAAGCCCAGGGATATCGGTTGTCGTCAACGCTCTAAATTGGGCCGTGCCTGCCGCACCCGCAGGTGCCGCATATACAGTCGCCGCTGTCTGGCTGCCCAGCAGAGTGGCAACGTCCGCCGCTACTGCTGCCGTGAGTGCGTTAGCACCATTGCCCTTGACGATGCCAGAGATTGTGCCAATTGGAGCCTGGTAATCAGTACCCGCCATGGCCGCAATTTTGCTCCATGCTATCCCCGCGGCAGCATCCACGTCTGCGTTAACAAGCAACGACGCCGGTGATTGTAACACTCCAGCAATACTTTTCCAAAGGCCTGTGCCGCCCACCAGCGGCAAAGACGTATGAACGTGCGACGGGGTAGAGTCGCCAAACTGCAGCGTGACGTTATGGTTGCTGCCTGTTGCGCGCGCCTCGATCGCGACATAGATGCGGTCGGTTAATTGGAGCGTGGTTTGCGGAATTAAAACCGAAAGCGAGTACTGCGCAGAGGTGCCGTTGATGACCTGATCGCTCGATGGCGAAGCAATCTCTGTCAGCGTTGTGCCATTGTATTTATAGACGCGGCACCGGATGCTGGTGCCTGCGTTCGTGTTCGCATCTCCAAATGCCCACACGTTAAAATCCCACAGTCCTGCTGGGATCAGCGTTACGTCGGGATCAATCGGCGTTGATTCGCTGACAAATCCAGCAAGCAACGTCCAAACATTTTGCGTGAGGCTGCCGCTTGTTAGCGTAGTCTGCGCGGACTCGCCACTGCGCCCGAGCTGGTGCGGCGTGCCGGTGATGCCCGTTGTTGGCGCGTCTGCTGCTGTGGCTTGGTTGAGATAATAGGTAAGGCCATTAGCGCCACCGCCACCACCGCCACCAGTGCCCTGCGCTGGTGCCCACTGCGTACCGTCCCACGTCAGCACCTGTCCACTGCCTGGCGCACTGGCAGACACTGGCGAGCCTTGGATCTTAGCAACCGTCACCGCTGTGCCCGTGTTTGTCACGTCTCCAGACAGCGTTGGTAAAGCGTGCACGTGATCCTCGCGAGAGTAGGCTACGGACGTGCCTGCGGCTGCGGTGCCGAGTCCCTGCGGGGTTGCGGATCCCGCTGCGTTAAGCATGTCGCCTGTGGGTTTGTTGAGTGGCATAAAATTAGAGAGGAGCAATACTAGCGCCGGTGGAGTTAGCCCAAGTGATGATTTCGTTGATTTTGTTTATGGCGTTTCCAAGGTTTGCACTCATCGACTTTATGTCATAGGCGCCCAAGAAAACGTCAAAATGGATATTTGGAGTTCCAATTCTGATTTCTTGATTACCAACGTTTGTTGTGCCTGTTAAAATTCCTAGCGAATTTCCTCCGCTAACATATGGACTATTAATTGCAACAGAACCAATTCCGGCAGATGAATGATTTCCAATTGCAACCGCATATTCAGATGCTGTTGTGGCTATTCCAATCGAAACACCACTGTTTTCACAACTATTTAAGTACCCGAGCAAAACTGAATCAATGCTTGTAGTTGCAGATCCAACTGCAAGAGCTCTGTACCCTGTGGCTATGTTAAGTAGTACATTTTTTGGCCCCCAAGTTGCTGCTGTCGAGTCCCACACCAATCCTTGTCCATTTGTTGGTGCAGTTGTTGCTACCGGCCTCAGTTGCAAACTTACAGCATCAGCGGGCAGTGGTGCCCACCATGTGCTTTCGGCCTCGGTTGGGTCGTGGTTTGTGTTGTCATTTTGGATGCAGATCCATGCCTCCCGCTGAGACGTTGCCACCAAATCTCCCTCGGAATATGTCGCAGCAGAGTCCCACGCACGGCCTCCAATGTCGCTCCCGCCGCCAGAGACGGTGCCGGGTTTCCACGTTGAGTTTGCCGAATCCCAGACCACTGCTTGCCCATTTGTCGGCGCAGTATCCGCCAATGCGCGGCCTTGTAACAACGTCGCGTTTCCGTTGGTTGTGCCGGTGCCCACAAACGCGCGAACGACAATCGGCGCGCCATTAGGTGGTGCGCTGGCAAACGTGATTGTGCCGCTGTTGGCGCTCGAGATTGTCCAGTCGGTAGTCGGGCGCTGGTCAATGCCGCCAACGCTGACAAGGTACCCGCCTGCGTCCGTGCCGTTGTAGCCGTCGAGCGTAGCAAATACCGTTGCAGACCCGTCCCCAGTGAATGCGCTTACGCTGCTGCCTGCCACGGTGGTGACGGTGCCCTCTGGGCCTTGCGGTCCCACGTTGCCTTGGTCGCCTTTGACGCCCTGAATCCCTTGAATGCCTTGGATGCCTTGGTTTCCTTGCTCGCCCTGGATGCCCTGAATTCCTTGGTCCCCTTTGGCCCCAGTGGATCCGGTATCACCTTTGACTCCTTGTGCACCGGTGTCACCCTTTGATGCCATCAACTGCCAGTAACTAGTGTTTGATGTGGGAGTGTTTGCGGGCACTGCCTGCAACGCTACATAAGAGCTGCCGCCAAAGGTCACAATGTCGTAGGCAGCAAAAGTGTCTACGGAGTTCCACGCGCCTTTGTTTGTAAGTCCCTGCCCGGTTGCGCCAGTGTTGCCAGTGTCTCCTTTTGCGCCTTGTGCGCCCGTATCCCCTTTGACGCCTTGAATGCCTTGAATTCCTTGAATTCCCTGGTCGCCGGTATCGCCTTTATCACCTTTGGCTCCCTGTGCTCCTGTATCGCCTTTAACGCCTTGCGCGCCAGTCGCGCCGGTATCGCCTTTTAGCCCTTGCTCACCCTGTGGCCCCTGTGGCCCCTGTACGCCAGCGACTCCAGACAGATTAACCGTCCAATCACTCGCGGATCCGCTGCCTGTGAAACTGGTGATCTGCGCCACCATTACCCCAGTCGTCGGGGAATAGCTAGTGACGGTGCCTGTCATTGTGCCCCCCGTGGCTGCAATAATCACCGGCTGTGACAGCGTATAGGCCAGCCCGAGAGGCGCTAGAGTCAATGTTTTTGCGCCTATTGCCAAAGTTAAAGTGGTGCTCGAGGCAGCAGCATATTTGTCACCAGTTGCGCCAGTATCGCCCTTTGGCCCCTGCGATCCTGTGTCGCCTTTAATGCCTTGAATACCCTGTTCCCCTTGGATCCCTTGGATCCCTTGCGCTCCGGTATCTCCCTTGGCCCCAGTATCGCCTTTAAGGCCTTGGATGCCTTGAATTCCCTGCTCTCCTTGAATGCCTCGGATACCCTGAGCACCAGTGTCGCCTTTGGCTCCCGTGTCGCCCTTTGCGCCCTGACTGCCGGTGTCGCCCTTGATACCTTGGATGCCTTGATCTCCCTTGGATCCAGTCGCGCCGGTATCGCCTTTGACCCCCTGAATGCCCTGGATTCCCTGAATGCCCTGCTCGCCAGTGTCGCCCTTAACGCCTTGCGCGCCGGTGTTGCCAGTCGGCCCCTGAATGCCTTGCGGTCCCTGTGGCCCAATTGGCCCTTGATCGCCTTGCGGCCCTTGCGGTCCAGGCATTGTAGATTGTCCGGGGATCCCCGGCACGCCGGTCAAAAGCTCAATTACCAAAGTCCCGCAGTTGGAGTCACAACTCATATCAATTGATGGTTACGCGCCCGCGCGCCAAGACAAAGTCAAAGCCATCCGGGCGGACGGCGTGAATGGTTAAAATGGCACCAGTCTGCCGCGCCAGTGCTGCTGTCTGTGTGTGCGTCAAGCTAAAGACTGGGCACTCTGGCGTGTGTAGCAAAAAGCTTGGAGTTGTCAATGCCGCGCCTGCAGCGGTCGTGAGGGTGCTTGTAAACGTCCAAAGGGTCAGGTCTGCCAGAGCGCTGCATGGCCCTTGCTCGCGAATCTGAAAGCCCCATGTCCAGTCCCCTCCTCGGGTGATTGTGTTGGAAAACGAAGCAGGGACCATACTAATGGGGTCCATGTAAAGCAGAGTCGCAACAGCCGCTTACCGCATCCACGCCCTCCGGCCATGCCTGCCGCCAGCGGATTTCGTCATCCGCGCTGTGGAGTTTTCCTAGACTACAAAATGGCACCGCATTGAGCAAGGTTTCTTTGTCGCAACATGTTTTGACGATCTCGCAGTTTTGGCAAGTCTTGTGCCGCTTGTTTAGCAGCCATGGCGGTATGCTCATTTTTTCTCGATGGTTAACACTGCGTCACCCACGTTTACCGGAGGATCAATGCCCACCACAGTGATGGTTCCAGTTGCCCCGTCGCGTGCTTGTTCAAATTCGACGATGAAAACCGTGGCATATTCTGGTAAGTTGATAAAAAAGCTGAACACCTTGTTTGCAATCGGCGTGGCATCCCATACTTCCAATGCTCGCGTGTAAAATGGATCAGTTTCATCCCACGGTTTAAAATTTTGCTGCGCAGGCCATTCAATCTGATCCGCATCCAAAGTTGGAGTTACTCCAGAAGTGTCCAAAAATGTGGTTGGATAATATCCAAACCACAATTCCCATCTGCCGCAAAAGGCATTTGAAAACCGTGGGCCAGCAGTAGCAGTGCAGGTTTTTACACGTCTGGTCCTATTTGGTGTTTTTAAAATTATGTCCCCAGCGTAGTCGGGAAAATTGTAAAACGAAATGTGAACTTTGAAGTTTACCCTGTCAGTCAACGAATGCTCAAACTCCTTGCAATTCATGGCTTAATTACGACCAACGAAGGGTGCATGGGTTGGCAGTTGCGCTTGCACAATTGTTTGTGATCGCAGTGATCACACCATCCAAATACGTCACAACTGCCAGTAATATATACTCCTCGTTCACCGTGTTAGGCGTCAAATCCGCCCTGCTAACTACCGTGACTGCATCTGCAGCGTTGGATACAATTACGTCGTTTGCCACAAACGCAATTCGCACATATATGTATACGTTTTCCGTGATAGGAATATAAAACGGACCTTGTCCCGGACCCATGCCAACTGGCCATCTCGCGGAGGGTGTGTTAACGGTGTGGTGTTCTACTTCCACCTGTGAGACCCCAGTAATGCTGGCATTTGTAACGCGAAACGCACAATCCGCCGCATATCCAGGCTCCCAAGCATCTTGTGCTTTATTCCAAAGCAAAGACATTTTTGGCAGTGGTGGAATATTAAGAACAAGCCGTCCTTGAATTGATATCGCATTTCCACCTCCGCTCCCTCCTCCGCTACTTCCGGAAGCAATGTTTAACGAAGTGCCAACGGGAGTTTTTGAAACAGTATAGCCATCTCCTGGGGTAACTTCATTGGCCCTGACAGCATTGACAATGTCATTGAGTTTATCCGCGCTGATAGGTTCGCCGCGTTGGAAATAGCGCAAAAACATTTTAGCCTCCTGCGTAAATTGGCCCATTCCAGCCTTCACCAGAGGCTGGGTTGCTGCCTAAATATTCATAAGTCGTCCGCCACTGATCCCCCTCTTGCTGTGCATGGCAGCTCGAAAGAATGAAGTTCATTCCCGGCGGCAAAGAAAGGCCAGCTCCCGGCCATCCATTTGTATCAATGGTGCCAAGACTTGTCATGTTAGGAGGATCGCCCATCAAAAGGGTCATGCGTATCGTGATTCGGGGTGCGTAGTAACTTTCAATCCCTGCCGAATAAAGCACCCAAAAGATTGCAAAATACTCATCCAAAATGCCATCCGTTTGCGGAGTCCAAAATGGTCCAACAGACGCAGAGTTGGCTTTTGCTAGTGAGTCCGCGCTTGGATTGCGTTTCCATGTTGCCCAGTTTGCTTTTGTAGCGGCTCCCACATCTTTAAAAAGCTTGTGACTTTCGAGCGGCTCACTGCTCACCGAGCCATCCACGGAATATTGCGGCGCACCCTGGTCGAGCAAAAACTCTTCAACCATTGTGTAGACGCCGTCTACCTGCTCTTTTCGATAGCTTCGAGCATTTTCGTTTGGCTCAATATCAGCAATACTCTGCTGCGTAATTGTCTGCAACAGAATCTTTTGAATGTCCCTTGACTCTTCAATCTTGGTTTGAATGGCGTCCATAAATTAAGCGGTGACGGCAATGTCAGAGTTTCCGTAAATGTCTATCATTGACGCTCTCCCTTGAGTGTTTGTTGATGCCCTAAGAGCTGCCAGCATCTGCTGCATCACACTAAGCTGCTCGCGTTGCACATTAAGACTCTCTACGCCCATGCCCGATGCACCGCCGCCCATTTTGGCAATGCTAGACATCAAGGATTCAGGACGTTCAATTTTAAGGGCTTTAGCTTCGCCAGTGCTGACAGTTGCGCCTCTGGCCGCCTGTGGTCCTTCCGACGGCATCGGATAATTGTGAAGCTGAGGTTCAGCAGCTTTTTGCGCTTCTGCATAACCTGGAATAAGCTGTCTTTTTCGTTCTTCCTCGTATTCTTTAAGCTTTTGAGCCTGCATTTCTTTCCGTTCTGCAGGTGTTGCCATTACAAATGCCAATCGTTCTTTGAGCTCAAGCGCTTTTGTCAGTCCCTCAGAAATGCTTTTTCCAAAGCTTTTACCCATGCCAACCAAGTCTAACTTTTCAATTTTTGCAGCGGCATCCATCAGCGCCGGGATTATTTCAGATGCCATTCCCAAAAATAAACCATCCAAAGATGGTTTGAGATTCTGAATGGCAATCTGAAATTTTTGAAACATCTCACCCTGCTCTTGAATGATTTTAGCAGATTCAGGCGTAGATGCCTCCATTTTGCCAAAATCAGCCCCCGCTAATGCTTGCCCTACCTTTACGCCTTTTTTCGCACCAAAGGCCTCTGTTGCGGCGTTTAGAGCGTCGGTTTTATCTTTAGCGCTGCCAAGAGCACCGCCAATCAGCTTTAATGCTTCGTAGTACGACTTGCCCTTAAATGACTCGGCATTAAGTCCGATCTTTTCAAAGGCCTTGGATGCCTTAGATGCTGGATCCCCAAGAGTCTCAAGCGATGCACGCAATTGAGTCATCACCACCGGGATTTGCTCTGCCTCAAGCCCCACTTGACCAAAGATTTTTTGAAGTGGCATCAACTCTGTTACCAACAGCCCGGACTGCTCTGCGGTGTTGCGCATCTCCTTAGCCCTGGACATCGCCGTCCACATGCCTCTAGCCACCACTGCTACCCCAGCCATGGCTATTGCCACGCCTCCTAAAAGCGGCGCTAACGATCCCATCCCGACTCCGGCCCTTGAGACTGTAGCTAGTGCACCCACAATGTTGCCACCAGCTAACTGATCTTTGAGCGTTGAAAATGTGCCGCCAAGATTTTTGACGTCGTTGTTAATACGTTCAAAGATGCCCTTTTGATTGGCCTGCGATTCCAGTCCCTTTAGCGCGCTTTTGGCCCTTCCAAGGCCTGACTCCATTTGGGAGGCATCGACGCCCAGAGATAATGTTACGTCGCTCATTTTGAGACAAATCCTCCGCGTTTATTTTGTTGCTTTAAAAGGTTCAACAGAATGCGCTTCATGTTGCCTTTTTGCATGTTCATGGCCTTGTCAGCGTCTGCTTGTAGCTCTGCCGCGTTTGGATGCGACGTGCTGCAGACTGCAACAAATTTGTAAGTGTTTTCACTTTCCTGCACTGTCAAACTGCTGTTAGCGGATCCCCATTTTGAAATCCAAGATGGTACGGTGATGCCAAAATATGCGCCTGCCTTGTTCCACCCCGCTGCTACTGTCCCCTGTCTCTCTGTAAGCTTTTTGTAAACGAAAGCCTTATTTCGGCCCGTCACTGGCCTTCTGACTGGCTTTGGATGCTTAAACTTATTGCGCGTTCCAAGATACCAAACGAAAGCGGCTTCTGGTGATTCGTTGCGGTACTTTTTAAAAACCTCTTGAAATGCCCTCATGCGCTCGCCAGAAAGCATGACCGCGGCTTCTTTTGGCGTCATAAAAGCATTGTTGACATCTCGAGCGATGACAATTTGTCCGGCTTTTTTGCCACCAGCAAAATCAACAGATCCGGTGCGTTCGCCATTTTTGTTGAACTTAAAAGATCCACTTCGGTTTTTGCCGCCCATGGGGAAGGTGATGGCGTACATATTCCGCACCACGCCCCCAAAATGTGTGTATGCCTGTTCTTTCATCGAGCGTTTGCCGGTCAGATAGATCGCATTCAGGTAATCTGCAAAAGTCTCCAAACCTTGGATGTTGGTGCTAATAAACTTCGCCATCGTCTTCCTCCTCAAAGCTTGGTTTGAAGTTTGCTAGCATCTCTTCCACGTTTGCCACCTTGTCTTTAGACGCGGCCTTGCGAGTCCACGCGCCGTTGACCCACAACGCCGCGTGGTAATACCGCATCAGTTTGGCTAGTGGGGCTTGCATCAAAAATTCCTCAGTCCATCCAGTCTCTCGGGCCAGGGTGATTACGAAACTTTCGCACCACTCCGGCCCATCTAGTTTCCCGGCTCGGACCCTCCCGAGGAGTCGCGCGGAATAATATCTACGCGGCCTTCAATGATCATCTGGTTTTGCCGCTCGGCCCAGTCTTCGATTGGCTTTAAATAGGCCAGTGGCATCTGCTCGGCCATCTCTCTCACCAGAGCTTCAATCGTGCCGTCAGTGATGGCCTGTTTAACTTCTGCCGGTGGCCGCATCTGCATCCATAGCAAAGATGCGGCCTGCTCTGCGCGGTTGAATTTGCACTCAGAAAGCGCGTCAATAGCAAGCTGAGTGGTGATGCTAAACGGCCTTACTTTAATGCCGCCCACTTTTTCACTGGCAAGTAAGAATGGGTTCATATAAAGCGGGCAAATTCTTCCTTAAGCCACGTAGGCGAGTGCGGATAAACAACGATTCGAGAGTTGCCTTTGGTTTTACAGATCCCGGTAGCCTGCTCCCGCGCCCACCGTTTGCCGTCTCGACAGTTGTCTCGGAACGCGCGCATGATGGCAATTGGGTGCCAATCGTTAGCTTTGCACCACTCAAGATCCTCCCAGCGCTTTTTGAACTCCTCAAATTTAACGCTGTCACCGTTTATGTCGGCTGGCGTCGATGCTTCAACAACCCAAGTTATGCGCGGTTTGCCATCTTCCTCAACCTTTTCAAAAGGTCTTGGGGCGAGTTTGCCGCCCATTGTGTGCCATGCCATGACGAGATCCGTGTTTCCGCTTTTAGCGGGATCTTTGTCATCTACGAGCCATGTGTATGCTTTTCCTTGGTCCATATATTAGAAGAATTTGGTGCGCCGGTTAGGCGTGCGCGTAAGCTGTTCCAGAGATTTCCCATCCCTGCCAGTCGTCGTTTTTTGTAGTCGTCTTTGAGGACGTAATAAACGAGGCACCAGTTACGGGTAGACCCGCATCACCAGCGCCTGCCGTGTAGGGGTTGTCTCCCTTCCCTCGAGCGCTAAACGTAAAAATGGTGTCGAAAGAATACGCCTGGCCATGATGGCCGTCTGATGTCAAAAGCTGTTTAGTCTCAGCCTTTTTTTCCACATCAACAGATTCAACGTACCCGCCACCAGAAATAAAAGTGACTCCAAATGTGCTCATAATTAGGCGTATGTGGTTAGTGTTGCCTCAGATGTGGAATAGTCGTCGTTAGTTTGAGAAACCTTTGCGGATGTGACAGCGCTAGTGAAAGCTCCAATGCCATGAACAGCAACAAGCGTGGCGTCTCCTTTGGATTTGCAGATTGTCGTTGTGATTGATCGCGGTTTAACGGAAGCCTCTGCAATTGGGCCAGTTGCGCCGCGAATAGTTGCAAGTTCCACTGTGACCTCTTTTGAGGATTCTTGAAGATATCCCGAGGGCGCTGTGCCTCCCAAAGTTGCTGCTCCAAATGTTGGCATAATATTTTAAGATTTTGGTGAGAATCCAATTGTGTAAACGAGAGGCGTTTGCCAGTGGCGCTCGGCGTGCTGCTCGTCAGCGCTGGCCGTCACCAGCCCATCCAACTGCACAACGTCAGACGTGATGGAAAGCGTCCTCATAAAGGTGGCGACA
>Ga0114969_10002786_pt1 | contig 14262 bp, 30 predicted proteins | sample M_130807_MF_Meta_FD_87316 | JGI IMG/M metagenome (GOLD analysis project Ga0114969, IMG submission 87316) | Freshwater microbial communities from Lake Montjoie, Canada to study carbon cycling - M_130807_MF_MetaG | ecosystem: Environmental > Aquatic > Freshwater > Lake | place: Lake Montjoie...
AAAACACTCTGAACGTCTTTAGTTGTGACACCTTCGTGTAACCCAAATAGGAGGGTTATATGGGGTTCATCTTCTAATCCGAATGACCTATTACCCTCTTCGGTATAAATGTCTTTAGGATTGATTATATCGTGAATTTTATTTATCTCAGGAAATGAGAAATACAACATAACACAACCATACTCAAATGTTTGTCCTGTTGCCTCTGTTAATACATCAATTAATTTTTTCATTTTGTTAATTACTTAAAGGTGCTTTTATTGATGGATGTGATTCATAGTTTTCTAATACTACATCCCCGATTGAACTACAGAAGATACCGTCTCTAACGTGTACTGTTGGTAACTTCATAGGTTCTCTACCAATCTGTTCTTTTACTTGTTCAATATGATTTAAGTATATGTGAGTGTCACCCAAATTACCAATCAACTCATCAGGTATCATACCCACTTCATCGGCAATCATCATTAGTAACAAACCATAAGACGCAATATTGAATGGTAAACCTAAGAATGTATCTACTGAACGTTGATTCCACATTAAAGATATTGCTCTGGTTGGTACCCCATGAGTATCTAAATGAACATTAGGGTCAAATTGATTTTTTTGTTCTTCATTTACAAATCCAAACTTGATATTCCATACTTGTAATCTTTCTTCTAAACTCAACTCTCTTGTATAAACTTGAAATCCATAATGACAAGGTGGTAATACCATTTGGTCTATTTCACCTACATTCCAAGCATTAACCATTAATCGTCTTGAATCTGGATTTGTTTTAATGTCGTTGATTAGGTTTTGGATTTGGTCTATACCTACTAAATAATGTTCACGTCCTTCAGTACCATATACTACTTTTAAGATATCATGTTGTCCTTCGTGAAACCCTTTCCAATCTCTCCACTGCTTACCATATATTGGCCCTAACTCACCCCACTTATTAGCAAACTCATCATCTGTTTTGATTTTGTTTATGAATTCTTCTTGAGAATAAGGTTCAATAGTTGGAACACCATTGGCGTCTACTGAATATGATTTTAGATAATGTACAATGTCTTTATCACGTATAACTTTATGTAGATAATTCTTATACGCATCCCCATCCCAAATATGACAATTGTTATCAACAAGATATTTGATGTTTGTGTTGCCTTGAAGGAACCATAACAATTCTGTTGTGATTGTTTTGAATGGCATTTTTTTAGTTGTAAGTAATGGAAACCCTTCATTCATTTTATGACGGATTTGTCTACCAAATACTGAAATGGTACCTGTACCCGTTCTGTCTTTTTTCTTTATACCGTTACCTAAAATGTCTTGAAGTAACTCTTGGTATTTTTTATCTATATTGTTCATATTTTTAATTTCTTAACCATTTATTATCCGAATTTAACGTAAAACTACCTATAAAACAGTCATTTTTACTCCATTCTTGGGGTGAAATGAGACTTAATGTCTTTACACCACCAAAGTCGTATAAATAATAGGTTTTTCCTACGATAGGGTCAAACGATATTTTAGATTCCCACACCATTAAAGAATCGTTAAATTCGTTGGTGAGTTTTTCCGCTCTTTCAATCAGTTCTAACTTCTCCCTTTCAAACACGTCCATCATTTTTTTAGATGCTTGAGTTCTAATTAAAGATACGTTTGGTAATTGGAATGATGGGGCACCAATATTTGTTGGGTATTCTTTAAACTTAGCATCATACCCATTTTCTTCTGACCAAACAATTAAATCGGGTTTTTTCTTCATATTAATAACCTTGTTGTACGTAAGCTCCCCAAGCCCATCTTAAAAACGACACTTGTATACCAAATGATTTAGTGTGAACACCAGTCTCAAGAAATCTCTGACTATCGTACCAAATACTAACACATGGTATAATCCATATCATACCATTAATTTTTACCAATCCTGACGTTTCAAAAAACCATTTCATACCTATACTTTATTTATTGCAAATTCGTGTCCTGTAAAATTAGTGAAATAGTCGGTTAAATACAAACCTTTATTGTCAAAATCTTCACATCTGATATCAACAAAAACTGCGGGAGTATCTAAAACCCATTCACCATTCTCACCCAATTTATTTTTTGATAAAACCTCATAACTAACTACCTCGATTTTTTGGTCGGGAAACAGTTTGGTAATCATTTTTTCAAACATATCACGTTTCATAACCAAATTTAGAAGATTTTTATGGTTTAATCAATAAAAAAATAAATTTGCTTGTATACTTAAATAACCCAATTGTTAATATATATGTTTATGAAACAATCAATTCTTTTACTTACAATATTCCTTATTAGTATATTACCAATAAGTGGTCAACCCACTCCACTAGATACAACACACCGTAAAGTTTGGTTGTCAGGTATAGGCGGAGTAAACAGTTTTCTACGTAGTCCCATTATAGGGATGTCGGGTGAGATAGAAATCACCGATAACAAATACCCATTAATAATTCATTTCAACGGTTCTTATTCTTTAGTTATGTCACGACAAGGTCAAGATATGGTAATGCAAACTCCTAATTCAATACTAACATCACAACTTGATTTCGGTCGTAGATTTAAAAAATTTGACATGGTGATATCGCCTATTGGTTTTATGGGGTATTACCCAAAAACAGAATTTATTCCACAAATGTCATTATCTTTTTATTATAAGAAAATTAAATTGTCTAAAAGTGGTAATCTACAATTTAGATTAACGGCAAATTACAATTACGCGATTAATCCAGGATTTGGGTTTAATGGTGTTCTTAACTATAGATTTAAACAATTTAAGAATTTATAATCGGGTGGTTAAAGTGGGAAGTCGTAGTATCGTTTTAGTTTTATTATTTACATTATTAATAAGTTCGTGTGAGAAAGAACCGATACTAACTATTAATAATAGAGTTGAGGTTGCCCCTGAACAAAAAAAACCAAACGTAAATAAAAAGAAACGTAAGATAAAATTATTTAAAATTTTTAGAAAAAAAGTTGTTTAATTAGATTTTTTGACGTAAGTTTGTAGAGTTAAAAATAAGTTAAACCAAAATAAAAGAAAAAAAAATGGCAACAAAAGGAGGATTACGTGGGCGTTACATTTGTAAAGTTGGATTTTACGATGTTTATGCAAAAGACACAGTGAAAACTGTAAACACCAAACAAACTGTTACGTCAACAGATTATTGTTTATATCACGCAAAAAAATTAAAGGAAAAAGGGTTAAAGACTAAAGAATTAGCAGTTGCTAAGGCCAAAGAATTACTTGGTGAGAAATACCAATTAGAATACGGTCTCTAAAATATTAAAGTCGGGTGAAAGTCCGACTTTTTTATTTGAATTTATAACTAAAATTGTTTATCATTTAAAAAAACTAATTAAAGAATGGATTTAGGAAAAGATTTTAAAAAGTATGCGTTGAGTGACCATGGTGTTTCATCAATGAATTTACATTATGTTGAGAAACAAATAGAATCCTCGATGACCCCCTATATTTTGGAGGAAAGAGAGATGAGAGTAACCCAAATGGATATCTTTTCTCGATTAATGAGAGATAGATTACTATGGGTGGCTGGAGAAGTTAATGATAATATGTCAACAGTGGTTCAAGCTCAATTAATGTATTTGGATTCTGTTGATAAGGTTGACATTACAATGCACATTGATTCACCAGGTGGTTCAGTTAAGTCAGGATTATCAATGGTTGATGTTATGGACTATATTAAATGTGATATTAGAACGGTAAACACAGGAATGGCAGCATCGATGGGTTCAATCTTATTAGGTGCTGGTACCAAAGGTAAACGTTCATCATTACGTTTCTCAAGAACAATGTTACACCAATCCTCAGGAGGTTTTAGAGGTAACATTCAAGATGCAGAAATTGATATGGTTGAATGGAAAAAAATTAACCAAACATTATTTGACTTACTTGGACAATACTGTGGTAAGAAACCTGCTCAGGTTATGAAAGACGCGTCTCGAGATTTGTGGTTGAGTAGTGGAGAAGCTTTGAAATACGGTATTATTGATGAGGTTGTTATCAGTAAGAAGTAACAAAAAAACACCTATTAATTAGGTGTTTTTTTTTAATCTTTATTTTTAAGATAATAACCTTTATAAACACAGGTTATTGTGTCACCTATTTTGTGAACACCACTACGTTTAGTTGTGTATTTGTCCCCACAACTGGTGTAAACGTAATAACTTGGTTCAAAATCCAAAGTTGAAATTTGAGGTTTCCGAACCACACTATCAACGGTACATTTTTTAACCAAATCGTATTTATTAATCTTTGGTTTTGTAATACAATTTGTTAAAAACAATACGGGTAATAAATAAAATATTTTCTTCATATATCAATTTTTTTATAAGATACGAATATTCTTAGATAAAACCAATTAATTTAAACCTAAAATATTTGTAAGGTAAGAATTAACTTCTTTTGAACTATCCGATTGAGGGGCTACCGTAGTCGTATTTGTGGTTACCGAAGAAGATGTGGTGGTTGTCGTAGTTACATTAGATTCTGATTTTTTACCTGATTTTATGTCAGACATTAAATTAACCAAGGCCGCATCCGCGTTTGCTTCCGTACTATATTCAACCCAATATTTAGTATAATCCTTAAATAATGGGTCATTTGGTGTTTTAGAAGGGTCTTTATCTTGTTTAGGACTAAATGTTTGTACGAATATCTTCCACTTTTTAGATGTTGGGTCTTGAGCGGTATACCAGTTATTTGAGTCTTTATCTCTTTCTTCTCTACGTTCTTTAATCAAGAATCTATTTTCCAATAACATATTGGCTTCTTGTATTTTTCTTTGTTTTGTAAAACTTCTATTCATAGTTAATTCTTTTGTATATAATTATCAAAGGAAATCGAAACTGGTATTAAATTATCACCTACAAGGGATGAAAAACTTGACTCCCAATTTATAATATATTCTTCAGGTAAATGGATGTATAAATTATTAACATATTCTCTAATTTCTTTACCAAGTTCATAGTATGTGTTAAACGATTCTTCTCTTTCGGGTGTATCCCAACTAAGGGAAGTTCCATCTTTATTACCTATATATGCTGATATAGCACCAACGGCATTTTTTTCAGGCTCTTGTAATAAATCATTTTTCCAATAGTTTAAAACACCATAACCATGTTTGTTGGCAAGTTCAAAAAAATCAACATATAAATCCATATATAAAGTAACCGCATAGTTTTTATATACTGGTGATGTTTTCCAACCTTTAATAAATGAGTATTTTTTCATAAGTTTATTCATAACCATGTCAAGACCTCTAAGTTGTTTTTCAGTAAAATTATTATCTCTTTTTGCCTGTGACATATTATTCTATTGTTTTAATTTTAATATCAAAATGTTTATCAAACCAAATTTTAAATGGTTTTTCCCATCTATCCCCAAACATGTTATCTAACAGTTCTTTTTTTTGTAAATCCTCAAATTCTAAAATTGGTGATTTTGCCAATAAAACATGATTAACATTCCTCATTTTATCCGTAATCCAATAATTTTCACCATACCACCTAAATAAAACTTCGTCATCACCATAATCACCTAAGTAAAATACTGCAGCATCATCAGTTTCATTACCATAATCATCCTCTACCATCGTCCAATGGAGATTATAAACATCAAACATACTGTCAAATTGCTTATTAATAATATCGTTCAATCTAGTTTCTTGTATCTTAATTTCCATAATTAAAAATTTTGATAAACCACAGATTCAGGGTCAATATAGGTATTATTTTTTGGGAATTCATTAATTGGTTTTGCAGAACACGCCAATGGTTTAATACTGTCAATAGTAATAGGTTGGTATCTTTTCATTACCAACATTTTATTTTTTGGGGCAACAAATACTAAATAATCAATATATGAATCATTAAAATTAATTCTATTTTTTTTGAAGACTTTAAATCCACCTCGTTCTTTTATACCAGGATTTGAAATATCACAAGGAGTTTCATTTATTTCAGTAATACTACCAATAGATTTAACTTGGAACTTAAATGCCTTACCATCTTTTTCCATAATAATATCAACACTTAACTTGGTATCGATTGGGCTACCCTCATCAGCAATGAAAATGATTTTATAACCTAACTTAATTAATTCATCAACAACAAACAATTCAGTTTCATTACCCTTCAATGTGTTTCTCCTGTTGTTCTCAATATATTTGTCAAAATTACCTTTAAGATAAGTTTGGTAAAAATGTTCAGGTTCTTTTGTCATTCTATTTGCCAAATCTAAAATAACGGTATTATCCTTCTTTTTAAGGTCCTCAACTATCTTACAGATACATTTTCCCTCCCCAACTAACATATCAGTCACAAGGACCGATAAATCACTGTAATTGGTGTTTAATTTGTTAATTGGTGTCCATTTACCGTTAGCATCATAAATCATTTTAATATCCATTAATTTATCAATTTCTTCACCAGAAAAATTAAAGTATTGTTTTAAGATAGTACTATCTTTTTTGAATTGTTTTGAACCTTTGTCCAATGGTATTTTATGTCTGTCTAACATCAAATCAATAGGTTTACGGAAAGTGTTTTTAGTACCAACATTATTCAATAGAGTCTTCAACTCAGAGATACACACCTCAGAGACACATAGCTCATCAAATTGTTTTTTTGTTATAATAACTTCCATACTAATAAATACTGGTAATTTTGTTATATCATACCATAAACATAAATATACAACTATTTATCTATATGGATATTATAGGCACAGAAACTTCCTTAAAAATGTTTGAGAAATTTTTATCATCAGAAGGTGGTTTAAAAATTGCTCACAAATATTCTGAAGATATAATGTTTGGGTTAAACGAATTACAGACAATACCAAAGTCACATCAACTTTACCCTAGTGGTATGTATCACGTGTTTATCGATATTTTATTTAATGTTAACTCTAAAGTTATGATTAAATGGGAAAATCAACCGACTCAAAAAATGATTCAATCTGATTTGAATTCATGGTTACCTGTCTTTGGGTTCCCATCAAATGTTAATACTGAAATTATTGGCTATCGTAAAGTCGATTAACTCATTAATTTATTAAGAGCTGCCATAATTCTTCTCTGACCTTCCTCTAACTGTCTAACTTTACCAATCTGTTCTTGGTTTAATTCTAAATTCTGACCTTTAATCTCTTGAATTTGATTATGTAGTCTTGTGTGGTCATTTAATAATTGACCGTAAAATTCTGCTTTCTGTGTTTCGTTCATAATATAAATTTAAGTAATGTATTTTAATAATAAAGTATTAGTCTTGTTCAGGTGTCACTGAATTAACTGGCCATCCATAAGTTTTAGTAAACCATTTCCCCAATAATTCCTCAAACATACTTTCACCTAACAGTGATATTAATAATCGATATTCATAATCCGAATATCTCAATATTGGTAATTTAAAATTTTTACCGTGGTCACCAGGGTCTACTTGATATTGTAAAATCCAATTATCGTCCTCATAATCATCGTCAACACTCACACAGTAATTAACAACATCTAAATCAACATACCCACCTTTATCTTGAACATAATAATCATAACTCCTTTCGTAATGTTCTAAATCAGAATACTCCTTCATCATAGATGAGAAAGCATCGGAAAGTTGTTGAGGTTTTAATATAAGGTCCATTTAAATAAATAGTGAGTAAGTATAGTTTTTACACCATGTCAACCACCTCTTCAAAACGAGTTCTATGTAAACCATTAATATTACCATTATCCGCGACCCATAAAAAATTTACCTTATTATATAAGTTAGGGAAGAATTGATAAACCTTTGTGTGTAACCCATCTAAATCGTAACTTTCTCCGTTAGATAATTTATGAATGGGGGTGAAGTTCATTGGGTTATAAACAACTGAGGTAATATTTAAAAGTTCTATATGATATTCCCACTTGTCAGGATAATTCATATCATCGTGATTTTTAAATTGCACGTGAATATGATACTCCAATTTTGGGTAAAATGTTTTTAATAAAGTTTCTATTAATTTTATTTCTTTCACATCTTAAAGATATGAAAAAAATTACAGAGTAACAACTTTTCCGTTGTTCATTAAATATTTTACAATTGTATTCCCTCGGTTAACCTCAGGATGAAAAGACGATATACTATCTAAAAAAGAATTAATTTGTATTGGGTTTGCATGGATAAAGACAAAAACTCGTTCCATTAGAACCTCATCGTACTCAATACCTCTAACCCCTTTAATAATAATATTGTAAAAACCTTTTTTGGTAAATCTAACAATAAAATTAACTTCAGGATGAAATTTGAATAGGACTTTTTTTAATAACTCAATTTTATCCATTGATTTTAATTACATATCAGGTAATAAACTGTACATGATAACATCATTTATTTTGAATCCGTTTTTGTCTTTTAAATTACAACCAGGATTCATAAGATATAAAGCATCATCTTGCATTGTCATATCAAGTACTTTACCTAAAGTGTCACCTTCTTTAATTTTATATAGACGAATATTTCTTTCACCCTCCTGTTTAATATCATTCACTAAATGTTTTTTAGTAAAACAATATTTTGCGCCTGGTTCGGTAGGTTGTGGTCCTTTAGATAATATTGCGGTTGCTCGGCCAATATAATATTCTTCAGGTTGGCTTTGTTCTGATAAAACTCGTTTAACAATTCTCATTAAATCAGATTCATTTAATTTTATAATTTTTTTCATAAATTAATTTATTTTATTATAAATATCTATACGTTAGGAAAAATGTAACAATTACCACAACACTAAATTCTTTTAAACTATATTTATTTTTATGAAACAAAACCAACAAGTATTCACCGAAATTTATCTTAACAACTCATGGGGGTCATCGGAATCTAAATCGGGTCCAGGGTCAAGAGTGTCATCAAATAAAAAATTATTAAAATTATTAGATGAGTTTGTAGTATCACATGACATTAAAACAATTACGGACTGTGGATGTGGTGATTTTAATTGGATGAGGTTGTTTGACTTTGAAAAAGTTGATTCTTATACGGGAATTGATATAGTTTTACCATTAATTGAATCAAATAATGAAAAATATGGGTCAAATAAGGTCTCTTTTCAGTGTTTATCAGTGATAGAGGATGAAATTCCTACATCGGATTTGATTATATGTAAGGATGTATTATTTCATTTATCCTATGAAGACGCGTTAAAAACTATAGGAAATATACGTAATTCAGGTGTAAAGTACTTAATTTCAACAACATTTAGTGATTTTCACAATATTGATATCAAATCAGGTCATTGGAGACCAATTAATTTACTATCAGAACCGTTTTTATTAGGAGAACCTTATCAATATTGGGACAATATAGAAGAAAGAGATGATAAATACTCGATTAAGAGTATTGGTGTATGGAAACTTTAATAAACATATTCGTCATTATCAAAGGTAAATATCTCTCCAATGTCACCTAACCCGTCAAAATTTTCTTGAAACCATTGGATTAAATGTTGTTGGATGTCATCAAACCCATTCATCGAGAACATATTATAGATTTCACCGTACAAACTGTCTTCCATCCCTACGTCCATTCCTTGAGAATGTCTGTTAAAGAAAATAATCACTTTTGAATAACCCTTGTTATCTTTAAAATCAGTTCTACCATGACCACCATGTTTGCTAGTAGTCTGTTTTAAACCTTTTATAGTCTTGGTTAGGTAAGAATCGATGACACTATATAACTTACTTTCAGTGATAATTAATTTCATATTAGTCAGTTATTCTGATTTTATCAGTACTAAAACCATTTTTAACAAAATAGTCCATAATTTCTTTTTTAAGTAAAGTTCTTGTCCCATGATAGGAAGATTGACGATAAATAAGTTGGATACTCATACTACTATTATCTACGGAAAGTTTCATCGAGTGTATAGCGCTAGCTGATGGTAACTTTTTAAGTTCAGGTTTTATTTGTTTGTTAAATATTTTTCTAACAAATTCATCGCTACCCCTTGTTATAGTTTGGTAGTTAATTTTAAGTAGTCCGTGAGATGGACTCCCAAACTCAATACCCATAAATTCCTCCAAATATTTCTTTAATTTAGAAAAAGCGTTTGACGCGGTAAACCTATCATGACTGATTAACATAGCAGGGAAATCAATTTCAAATAAAAAATCAATATTGTAGGGTCTAAGTTCTTCAACTGTAAGTTTAACATAATCAGGTATGTTTAAATAATTGATAAGGTAGTCTAGTTGTCTTTTATATTTTTCACTAAACTTTTTACTCGGCGCTAATGTTGGTAAAGTTTCAAGTTGTTTTAAAATAATGTCTCTACCAATTTTTGAGAATTTATTAGCACCTGAACCATAATAATAATGACGGTCTTCTTTAAGGCCAACATCAATTAAAAATTCTTCTTCATATTTTTTAACCAAATAAGACATAGGGTATTCACCAATTTTATCACCGTGTTTTTTCTTAACCCAATTTCTAAAGTACTTTACAAATACCTCAACAAAATCCTCATCAGAATAGTCATTAATATCAAACTCCTCCAATAAAATTGGGATGAGGTTTTTCAATTCAGATTCGGTTATTTTTATTGTTTTTTTCATTAAATAATTTCGTTAATAAATAGTTTTACATTTGGAAACCATTCTGATATTCGATATTGGATTTCTCCTCTAACATTATCATACTCTTCTCTTCCTGTATTAGTATAAATATCAATGTAAACACTAATTCCTTGAAACGGTGATATTCTATCGATAACTATTTTATTGATTGAATTAATCTCATGGACTTCATCCATTTCACCAAGACCCCATTCCTCAGATTCTTCACGTAATGAGTTTAATTCAGAGTCAATTAATCCCTGAATTATACTATGAATTTTCTCTAATTGTTTATCGTTAATTTCTACTTTCATAATCTTATAATTTCACCGTCAAATTCCATTTCACGAACATCAAGGTTTGAGTTTTTCTCGAACCACTTTTTAAAAACGGGAATCCATAGGTCACCAAATAAAGAAGTTAGTTTATCTGAAACAAAATCCATAATTACTAATCGGTAAAGGAAATCATACCCATCGTATTCTCCAAGATATTCGTATGCGGGAGTATCGTTAATATAAAAAACATGAAATCCATATTCTTTAACATCTTGTTCATAGAAATCAAATAAATCAGGACCCCAATTATAGTCAGGATGAATGTTATTATCCAAGTAATTGGTGATAACATCTGTAACCTTAGATTCTGTGATGATGAATTTCATAATGATAAATAGTATATAAAACAAAAAACCCCACCTGTAATAGATGGGGTTTTTTAATTATTAATTAGTTATTTTTTAATTTTCACCTCTTTAAGTAAATTATCTATTTCACTAATGAACTTATTGACAGAACCCAATTCACTCCATAAGAAGTTATGGTATTTATTAAGTTCAGATTGATAATTTTTATTTTTATTTAAAATACCACCTTGTTTTGGTTTTGGTAAATTATTCTTAATATTTTCTAACTCTTTTTTTAAGAATTGCGCATCAGTATATAATTCTTTTAAATTAACAACCGCCCCTTTTGGTTGTCGGACCGTATTAGACAATCTTCTACTATATAATTCAGCACCACCAAATCCGTTCATTTCTCTATTTAAACGAGCAATACTACCCTCAACACTTTTAACATCATATAATGTTTTCTTAAAAACACTATCTAATTTAACACCAACCTTAACTTTTTGAGGTAGTTTAGTTATTAAAAGTCGTAAATCAGAAGAAATTTGATTAATTAAAGGCATTGTCGACATTTTAGACGCCGTACTAACTACTTTTTTACCACCACTTCTAAAGGCTTTAAGTATTGAATCAAAAATACCTTCATCTAATTCATCACTATTCTGTTCAGAAATAACTCGTCTAACGATACGGGATAAATCAGATTCCGTTAATTGTATAATCTTTTTCATATTAGTTTTATATATAAATATAGTAGGCAATAAAAAAACTACAGGTATTGGAGTCCTTTTTTATTTTATTATATTTATCATTATGACTGAAGACTATTCAACACTAACTAAAGGTTTAACCAAAATATATAATTCATTATATATTAAGGGTAGAGTTGATTTTAATATTGAAATAACAAAACACAAATTTGATAGGGAGGGTAACTCAATTTATATCAATGTGTTTTTCATCATAGACCAAGCTAAATATTGGTCAGAATCCCCACAGTTTGATAATGATTATTACCATTTTGTTATGAGTAAGATAGATGATGGGGATATTGAAGAAGAATTAGATAGTTTAGCTCAATATGTTACTCATGATAGATTAGCTTTTAACCACAAATGGTATAAACACAGTAATAGAGGTGTTTACAAACCATTATTGGAGGAGATTAAGAGTATGGGTTACGATTCTGTTGTAGAATGGTCACAAAGATTAATGTATCCTATGGTAAAAGTCTATACAGATATGAGTGATAGAGGATTTATAGAGTTTACAAGAGAATTAAGTCAGAAATATGATACTGACGATATTTTAATCTCAAAAAAATAATCTATTATTTTAAAATATTGGCATCCTTGAACGAATCGAGAGATATAAATTCGTTGTTTAAGTAGTCAATTATCTCTTGCATCAACTCATAGTCCTTCACAAGACCTTCTTTTTCACACAATCCAACGCATAACGAGATTCCTCCTGACAATATCTTAGCCATTTCACTAATTGTTAGTGTTGGTTGTTCAGGTGGGGTTGATAGATTTACATTAGTTCTTCCGTCTTCTCTATCTGCAACGGTAATACACACAGTATACTCCATAATTTATTTTTTCTTTTTAAAATCAGTTGTAAATGCAATTATAAGTGGTATAAAAACTACCATCATAAGTACTCCAATACCAATTAACATTTCTTCAGTATCACTCATATTATCTTTTTGTATAAACATACGGAAAATAAATGAATAAAAAAACCCCTCTTTGTGGGAGGGGGGTTAATTTAGTAACTTTTTCTTCTTATCTTTAATGGAGATGTTTCTGTGTATTTGTCATAGTAATGTTTACGGAATGAAGGGTTCCATTTATTGTCAAATCCTCCTACCATATCAGTATACCTATCATAATCATCAGGACCAAATTCAAATTCATCATCATAGTCCTCAAAGTCATCAGATACTCTATCATCTTCATCATACCATCTATCTTGATGACCTAATCTATGTTTATATCTTGGCTCTACATTATCTTGTTCTGAAACCAATGGTCTCACAGTCCCCGATTTAGTGTTAAGTAATTTTGAGAAGTTTTCAGTAAACACTTTCATACCACCTGTATGTTGTTCAAGTATAGAGTTTTTTACTTCTTCTGATAAGTCATTTAATAAATGTTTCATAGTATATTGTTTGTTAATAAATATACACAAAAATAAAAAACCCCCAACGTGATGAAGGGGGTTTTAAATATTGTTAGTTTATTTTATTTTTCTTTTTTCTGAAGTTCTTTACTGTATTCTGAAAAAGGAATTGGTGTTCCAACAGGATAAGGGAATCCTAATTTAGCTGCCGTTACCGAAGTCTGTCCGTTTTTAACTGGAACTGCTTTACGTAAAGGAAGTGCTGCTTCATTAAGTGGCCCGTATACTTTCGCAAGTACAATACCTGTAGATGTAGTATCAAAAACAACTCCTGGCATCGCGAACATATTACTTTCACTTGTACTTGGAGAGTCTAAATTAATTACAAACGTTCTATTCACAGGTGACATCATTTCCCATTCTTTAGTTGAAGGGTTAAACTGAGGAATAGTAGTAGTTGAATCGTAATACCAAAATAATGACCATACCGTATTACTTGTTCCATCAGGAGTTTGGAAGTTTTTATTCATATTGAACTTTCCGTAAGTTTCACTTACACCTTCCATAGCTAAATTGGAAAGAGATGGACCGTCTAATACAGGACAGATTGCACATCCTTCGTAGTATTCAACTCCTTGTACCACAATCTTTCTTCCTGTAGGTAAGGCAGCCGATGCTCCACAAAATGCGAAAGACCCTTGGTGTATTTTTACAATTGTATCAGATTTAAAATCTTCTACTGTTTCAGTTTTTGTACTCGTGTTACAACTAAATAACATAGTTGCCGTAATAAATAATAATAATAGTTTTTTCATAGGTTTTTTTATTTTAAATATAGGTTAAAGGTTGTATCAAATAAACTATTTAAATTACATTTCTTCT
>Ga0114969_10002789_pt1 | contig 14258 bp, 6 predicted proteins | sample M_130807_MF_Meta_FD_87316 | JGI IMG/M metagenome (GOLD analysis project Ga0114969, IMG submission 87316) | Freshwater microbial communities from Lake Montjoie, Canada to study carbon cycling - M_130807_MF_MetaG | ecosystem: Environmental > Aquatic > Freshwater > Lake | place: Lake Montjoie...
ACCGGCACGCCCAAGTATTACGCGGATTACGACTACAACCATCTGATCTTTGTGCCAACGCCGTCAACGACGTTCCCGTATGAAATCAACTACTGGCAGCTTCCGCCGTTGCTGGACGACACTTCGCAGACGAACTGGCTGACGGAATACGCGCCCAACGCCCTGCTTCACGGCACGTTGGTTGAAGCGTTTACGTACCTGAAGAACCCAGAACAATCCGCTGCTTGGTCCCAGGCTTATGACCGCGATATGGCGGGATTGAACAGCGAGGACTTGCAGAAGATTCTCGACCGCGCACAGAAAAGGAATACGGCGTGACCAGCTTTACACAAGTATTCGGCGGCGGAACGCTCGACCCAGCGCAGCCTAGCTATAAGGCTTACACTGCCACTTCCAGCATTACGTCCGTATGGCCGATTGAAGCCTCCACCAGCCAGAACGTAGTCGCGGCGATCAACGACATCAGCTTCGGCACAGCGACCAGCCTGACCTTCACGCTGCCCCCAGCCAACCAAGTCTCGGTTGGCTACAACATGCTGTTCAACAACGTAGGCACCAGTGCCTTCACGGTGCTGGCCAACGGCGGCGGAACGATCCTGACTGCCACCTCCGGCGCGGCTTGGTCGGCATATGTGACCGATAACAGCACAGCTTCTGGCGCTTATCGCGTTTATCAAGCTGGCGCGGGTACGTCCTCGGCTTCGGCTGGTACACTGGCTGGACTGGGTATTAAGGCAATCACCACAACGCTGAATCAAGAATACCCTGCGTTCACTGTTGCCGTAAGCACCCTCATTACAACAGCCTATCGTGCCGCTACGGTCGTTTACACGGGTGGTGCTGGTGTATTTACGTTTGACCCGCTGGCCACGCTTACGACTGGCTGGTTTGTGAACCTCGTAAACCAGGGCACGGGTGCGCTTGTTGTTACGCCGCCAAGCGGGACCATCGACGGGGTAGCTACAAAGACCATGAACCCTGGCGATAGCTGCATTGTCACGACCAACGGTTCTAATATGTTCACCGTTGGCTTTGGGCAAGATGCCGTTTATGCGTTTTCTTACATTACCATTAGCCTTGCTGGTTTCAGCGGCAATTACACATTAAGTGGTTCAGAGCTTAATAAGACAGCCATTAAATTTACCGGCGCTATTGTTGGCGCGGTTAACATCATCGTGCCATTCACAGCGCAACAATACTGGGTTGATAACTCAACGACAGGCGGCACTGGTTTTGCGTTCCTCGTAAAGACATCGACCCAGACTGGTGGTGCAGATGTTGAAAACGATGGCACCAGTCCAAGGCGCGAAATCTTGTACTGCAACGCGACTATTGTGGTGAACGCAGACACAACCGGCCTTAGCACGCCGTTGGGCATTGGTGATGGTGGCACTGGTGCGACAACAGCCAGCGGGGCGCTTGTAAACCTTGGCGGCGGTACGGTTGGTATCCCAGTGTTTCAATCAAATACGACCGCCTCGGCTCTTTCTTTGCTTAATGCGCCAAGCACTTTAGATGCGTTCACTTATGTCCAGATGTTTAGCTAATGGCTGATCTAGTCCCTTTAAAGATAGCTTCACAGGCAGGGTGCAAACGCGATGGCACTCTTCTGGAGGGGGACAACTATGTCGATACGCAGTGGTGCCGTTTTCAGCTTCGTAAGGGCTTGCCGCGCAAGATGGGCGGCTATCGCCGTCTGACGGCTGAACTGTCAGGCATCTCTCGCGGCCTTAACGTCTTTAACAGCGATCTAAATACGTACACCCACTCTGGCTGGTCTGATGGTTTGGAGCGGTTCTTGCTCGACCAAAACGGCAACGTGTCGGCTATTGCCGACAGAACTCCTGCGGGTTTTACGGCTGATGACAATAACCTTTGGCAGTTTGATACTTTGTATAGTGCGGCAGACGTAACTTCTGTTTTACTTGCACATGCCGCACCAAATTTAGCTGACATTGCTGCAACCACATCCGCGCCGGTTTATTACGGGGACGTTCTAGGCACAGGCGCATTAGTAGCGACAACATCACCTGATGTATCTGGCGGTGTTATGTCTCTTGGAGCTTTTGCTGTCAGCTACGGAAATGATGGCGTTATTAATTACACCTCAGACAGCACCCCTAACGATGTCACCGGAGTTTGGGAAAGTGTTAGGCCAACAGCTTCAAAGCTAGTGTATGGCCTCCCCGTTCGTGCCGGTGCTGGCAACGGCCCGTCTGGTTTGATCTGGGGCGTTGAGTCATTGATCCGCATGACATACGTGGGCGGGACTGCGACGTTCAACTTTGACAACATCACCTCTGCCTACAGCTTGTTGTCATCTCAGTGCATTATTGAGTATGACGGCATCTATTACTGGGCTGGCATAGATCACTTCTTGAGCTTTAACGGTGTTATTCAGGAAGTTGAAAATGGCATGAACCTTAACTGGTTCTACGACAACCTAAACTACGCCCAAGCGCAAAAGGTATTTGCCTTCAAGATTCCGCGTTGGGGTGAAATCTGGTGGTGTTATCCACGCGGCACCGCTACCGAATGTACCCATGCCGTGATCTATAACGTCCGGCTATCGCGCATCTTAGGGTACGCGGTTTGGTATGACACCGAGCTTCCGAACGATGGCCGTTCTACCGGCCAGTTTGCGCGTGTGTTTCGTTCGCCGTTGATGACGGGGACTGTGGCCGACGCGACCACCCTTAAGTACAAACTCTGGCAGCAAGAGTTTGGCACGGACGACATTGACGGCATTAACACCCTGGCCGTCCAGTCGTACTTTGAAACCAACGCCATCTGGCCAGCCGAGATGCAGGGCAGCAGCAACCGGGGTCTGTACGTGGACTACTTTGAGCCTGACTTTGTGCAGTCTGGGGATATGACCGTCCAAGTCACCGGCTCGTATTCCAACGCCCGTGCGACCCAGGTTACCAGCGATCCCGTATCGTTCCCGGCGACGGCTACCTCGGCGGAAGATCAGGTTGTGTACATCCGTGAGCAGCGCCGTCAGATGCGGTTTAAGTTTGAAAGCAACGTCGTGGGCGGCAACTACGAGATGGGCGACACGGTTGCCCAGGTCAGGCCAGCCGATGGCAGGATCACCTCGTAATGGGCACCCATGTCATATCCCCCCAGGGCTTGAACGCCGTGGAGTGGACCGGGGCTATGGCCATGTATATGGACAAATTTGGCATTTTGCCGTCAATCCAAAGGCCGGAAGACTGGAAAATCTGGGGCGCTGCTGCGTTACTTTTGTCGTCCTTAAATGGTATAGTTCTGCCAAATCCCTATGACTTTTCCGACTTTGAGACTTGGGCGCAACGCTTTGTAGAAATATTAGCGAGTCGATCATGACAATGGGTTTGGTACAGGCGGCAAGGCAGATTGAGGCGCAGGGGCGTGGGCCGGATACTAGCCTAGCCCATATCTCGCCCGACGAATCCGCCATGCTGGATTACATGCAGGGCGGTCGGCGCATGAACCCGGTCACGGGTCTGCCTGAGTACAGTATGTTTGGGAAGATTTTGAAAGCTGTTGCCAAGATCGGCGCGTCTACGGTTGGCTTTATGTACGGCGGTCCATTGGGTGCCGCTGCGGCCAGCGCGGCTGTCTCTAAGCTGACGGGCGACTCTTGGAAATCGGCGCTGACGACGGGCGCTATTTCGGGAATAACGTCTGGGATTGGTAGCTATGCAAGCGGTGTTGGTAAGGGTGCCTCTGGGCTTAGTAGATTAGGTGAAGTAGCCACAACAAGCGGCAATACGATAGCTAAAAATGCGCTTATTGAAGCCAGTAAAACTGGCCTTTCATCAGCAGCCACAGATAGTCTGGCTAAAAGTGGTTTTCAAGCTGGTACTAGCTTCGCAAACGCTGCGGCCCCAGGGACTGTTTCTGCATTAACTGCTGCCCCTGTTGGGTTTGCCGCTCCTGCTGCGTTTACCGGTGACTTGTCTTCAAAATTCCTTAATAGCGCATTAATGAACCCTACCACATTAACCGCCGCTGCCCCCGCTGCGCTAACCGCCGCAGCCCCCGCTGCGCTAACCGCCGCAGCCCCCGCTGCGGCAACTGGGCTTGGCGTGCTTGCTCCTTCAAACATCATGAACGCCGGTTATGGCGCTGCTGGGGCTGCGCTTGGTGCAGGTATTTCCAATAAAGGCACCCCCGCAACGCCCCTCCCAACCCCTTACCAAGAGCCGTATGATCCGAACAATGTGCCTTCTTGGATGAGAAGGCCGAGCCAACAGCAGCAAATAGCTGTTTCTCCCATGAATACCTATCAAAACTATGCGCCAGAGATGCAAACACTAGCCGGTCAAGGTCAGTTTTACGCCGATGGCGGTGACGTTGCCCCGGTTGGCATGGGCCTACCCCAATCTGCCGCCATCCCGCAGCTTATGTCTGCCGCGCAGTTTGGCTATCTGAACGCCCGTACCGGCGGCAGAATCGCTGGCCCCGGCGACGGCAAGAGCGACGACATCCCGGCGCTGCTTTCAAATGGTGAGCATGTAATCGACGCCGCCACAGTCTCAGACCTCGGCAACGGCGACAACGACACTGGCCAGAAGCGGCTTGAAGAAATCAAACACAAAATCCGCAGCAGTGCGGGTCGCAAGAATCCCCGCAAAGCCTCGCCTAAACAAAAGGGCCTTGGCTCTTTGTTAAATAGCGCACAGGCGTAGGAGTTAGAAAATGGGTGATACAACCTTTCAAACGGTAACGAATTTACCTGATGAAGCTACGCGAGCGTTTCGGAATAACACATTCCCCATGCTGTCGGAGTTGGCTCGTCGTCCGCCTAGCGTTTATGGGGCTAAATGGGACGAAGAAACGCAGCAGTTTGTCCGCGACCCCAATGTACCCCTAACGGCTGGCACAAACGCTGACATTGAAGCGGCTAACGCTCAAGTGCGTGCCATGCAGGGGGCGCAAACTGGTACGTTTCAGAAGGCCGCGACGGGTATTGGCAACGCTGCTGGCATGGACATCTACGGCGCGGGTGCGCCAGCCTATGGTCAAGCCGGTCAATACTACGATCAAGCCGCTGCGGGGAAGTCAGGTCTAGCCGGTCAGGGCCAGTTTAACGCCGCTACAGGCATGTTTGAACAAGCGGCTAATACCAACACTGCTGGCCAATACCAGCCCTACGGGGCTGCTGCTACGGACCTGTATGGGCAGTCTACGGACGCCCTGGGGTTGTCTTCGGCTTCGCCGTACCTACAGGCCGCTGGCCAGTCTTCTGCTCAAAATATTGGGCAGTACATGAACCCGTACAACGAGCAGGTAACAAACCGCATTGCCCAGCTTGGTGCGCGGAACCTGTCAGAGAATATCCTTCCGCAGATCAGTAGCGACTTTATTAAGGCTGGTGGCTACGGCTCAACTCGCCAACGCGATCTAGTTGGTCGTGCGGCGCGGGATACCCAGGAGGCTATACTGGGTCAGCAAGCCCAGGCGCTTCAGGCTGGCTATGGTCAGGGGCTTGGGGCTTCTGCGGCTGACCTGTCGCGCTACGGCCAGTTAGGCGCTACGGCTGGCAGTCTTGGAACTCAGCAACAGGGTCTTCTCCAGAGTGCTGCAAGCGGCATTAGCGGCGTTGGTCAGGCGGGTGCTGGTTTTGCTGGGTCTGATGCAGCGCGGCGGCTTCAAGCTGGTCAGGGCATGTTTGGCATTGGTCAGGCCAATATCCAAGCCAGCCAAAACGATCTGGCGCGTGTGCTTGCGGCTGGCCAAGGTCAGGCCGGTATTGGTGCGGGACTTGGTAACTTGATGCAAGCCAATCAACAGGGTCAGCTTGCTGCTGGCCAAGCCAATATTGGTCTTGCGAACGCTGCTGAAGCTAGCGGTCTTAGACAAACTGCCGCATTACAGGCGGTCGGTGAATCTGAACAAGCCCAGCAACAGCGTGTCATTGACGCCAACAGAGGACAAGTCGCCACACAAAACGCCGCGCCGTTCTACAACGTCGGTCAGGCTGCTAATATTGCGTCAAACACCCCGGCTGGTGGGCAGACCCAATCAACCACCACATCTGCGCCTAGCCCGAGTGCGGCTTCACAGATTGGTGGTTTGGCTGTTGGTGCGTTAGGAACATATAACGCTCTCAATAAAGCCCAAGGCGGCGCGATCAAGAAGGGTTCACTGAAAAAGTCCAGCTACGGCAAGCTGCCGAAGCGTGGACTTAGCATGTTTGCGAGGGCTTCATAATGGCGTTCAATCCAATGCAACAGCAGCAGTCGCCAGACATGCTGATGGCGATGATGACCGACCCCCGCGCTACACCGCAGCAGCGCATGGCTGCGATGTCGGCATTGAACGCTATGAAGGGCGGGGCTAACGCTCCCCAGCAGCCGCCGCAGATGACCGGCGACGGTACGGGCGTGAGCGATATGGACCCCGCGTTTATGGCCGCTGTGCGTCAGGAAATGATGGGCCAAGGACCGGAAGAGCAGCCCGAAATCGCGCAGCGTCAGGCCGCGCCGGAAGCGCAGCAGAACCCGGCGACAGCAGCCCTGATGTCTGGCGCCGCCGATGCCAGCCGTGTGGCGGCGATGGCGCATGGCGGGGCGGTGAAGGGGTATGCGGATGGGGAAAAGGTTGCGGAGGGTGGCGAGAGTTATTTAGAGAAAATTATTAGAAACGCCAGAAGTGCGAATAGGGGAGATTATTCTTTTCTCGGTGGTAGGGGTTATCCCAGAACAGATATTTTGTCTGAGAGATTGAGAGGGTTTGCTCCCCCTGAGATGACGCCGGAAGAGCAGAAAGAACAAATTCAATTTCTTCAAAGACAGGGGCTTAGCTTGCCTTTGAATACATCCCTTAAAGAACGGATACGGCAAAAAGCTGAGGGAGAGGCTTACAGAAAATCAGTTGAACCAATGCGCGCTCTTGAAGAAGAGATCGCATCAAAAGCTGGACCGGGTTACACAAATCCTGGTGGTTACGGAGAACTTGACCCTGAATTTAATGCAGCGGAAAGCACTCTTACAAAATCACCGTTAGAACCGCTTACATCTTTGCAAGGATTTGACCCTGCAAGAACGTCACCCGTTGAATATACGCCACCTGATTTTCAGTACGGCGAAGCTGCTGTTGCTGCCCCTCGCGCTAAGGCCGCCGCTGTTGCCGCTGAAGCCCTAACAAAACCACCGCCAGCCATTAAGCCCGAACCAGACCCGGCTGCAGAAGCTATGAACGCACGTAAGCAAGCAGAGTCCGACGCTCACAAAGAGCGCATGGATAAGCTGTTGGGTGATGACCAGCCGTTGTCGGCGCAGGACAAGTGGATGGCCCTGGCTCGGGCCGGTTTTGCCGCTGCTGCCGGGTCTTCGCCACATGCGCTACAGAACATTGGCGCGGGACTTAGCAAGGGCGTTGAAAGCCTGGACGAGCTTCGCAAGGAACGTGCGATTAATCGCATGAAGCAAGCTACGTTGGAGCAGTCTCGGCGTAGTGAGGAGTTAGCCTCTGAAGATCGTAAGACCACCGCTGGTATTCAGCAGCAACTAGCCGATATTCAGCGTGGAAAACTTGATTTGGAAAAAGACCCTAATAGTTTAGATAATAAAGTAAAAGCAGCGCAAGTCGGTTATTACGGAAGGGCTGGAATACCAGACAAGACATTATTCGAGCAGAGACGGGCAGCGCAACAAGAGGTTGACGCCATGTCGCCTGGGCCAGAGCAGGATGCGGCGCAAAAAAGTCTCGACAGGATTACGGGTGCCGTACCCAAAGGCATGTCAGAAGACGATATAAATAAAAAAATTCAAGACGAAGCTATGGCTGCTTATAAAGATTTTGAAAGAGACTGGGCTGGCGACATTAAAAATGTTTCAAAGACTCCAGAACAAAAGAAAACCGCAAGAGATATATACGTAAAAGATCGTATAAATCAGGCAAGAAATATATACTCACCACAAAGTTTAGTTGCGCCCCCACCGGCTGGTAGCGGCTCTAATACGCGCCCACCTTTAAATAGTTTTGGTCAATAAAAAATGCCTCCATTTGATATAGATGGCGCAAAGGCGGCTGGGTATAATGATGATGAAATCATTAGCCATCTTGCCGAAACTCGTAAATTTGACGTTGAGGGCGCAAAGAAAGCTGGGTATTCCAGCCAAGAAATACTGGCTCACTTACAATCCGCTCCTGCCGCACCGCCCGCGCCCGAAGAAGACACGGGCCAGGGGCGCATCAGTAAGTCCTTAGAGCGCGGGGTAGAAGGGTTAAAATCCACAGGCTACGGTCTTGCCGCGTTGGGTGCTGACGTTGTTGGTGCCAAAGACTTTGGTACATCCATGCTTGAAAAGTACAAGCAAACAGAAGCTAGGGCTCAGGAGCTTGCTTCTGATGTGCCGACATACAAAGACATTCACGGGTTTGGTGACGCCGGTAAATATGCGGTTGATGCCATATTTGAAAACTTACCAATGTTCATACCGTCGCTTGTAAGCGGTGGTGTTGGCGCTACCGTGGCACGCAAGGGTGCCGAAAGTTTAGTAGCCGATATGGTTGCTAAAAAAATAGGTGAAGGACTAGGTAAAGATGACGCTGAGAAAGCAGCAGCGGAAATGGTTGCAAAGCGCGTGGCTGTCGGCTCTGCGGCTGGTGCGTATGTCCCGTCTGCCGGTATGGAAGCTGGTTCGATCTATGGTGACATAGTAGATGAAACCGGAAAGCGCGGCGGCGCAGGTTCGGCAGCGGCAGTAGTCGGCGGCTCAGTAGCTGGCGCTCTTGATCTTGTCGCTAATATTCCAATCTTGGGGAAGATGTTTGGCGAAGCCGCAAAAGATGTAAGCGGTAGTCTTATTAAAAGACTTGGCGTAGAGGGCACTAAACAATTACTGCTTGAAGGCGGCACTGAAGGTCTTCAAACAATCGTTGAACAAGCGTCTGCCCAGGCCGGTGGGTCAAACAAGGCAATCAACTGGGACGACGTTATAGATTCTGCCTTAAAGGGCGGCTTTGCTGGTGGCGTCTTGGGCGCTGGCACTGAAGCTGCGTTTGGTGGTCAACAAAAACAGCCAACAGAAGACGCCCCCTCAGAACCCGTCGGCAGCACAGTTGGCGATGACATTGTTGACCCCAGGGTGCCTGTCGGCAGTGCGTTTGGGTTTAAGGATAATGAGGGTAATGAAAGAGTCATCACCATTGACAGCGTTAAAGATGTCAATGGTGTGCCCTATGCTGAGTTTACGTATCACGCTAAAGATGACCCGACGCTTCCGGCAGGAACCGACTATGGACCGGTGGAAGACCTGCTGCCTAGAATGGTGGAAACGGATGTCGCGCCGCTGACGGCTCCTCCGCCTGAGGATAATGCGGAGGCTCCGCCGCCTGATATTCAGTCGATGGCCGATCAGCGGACTGCTGAGATTAGATCAGAGAGAAAAAAGTCAAAGCCCGTTGATCCAGCGACAACCCTCGCTGTTACCGGGTTAGATGATGTTCGCGCTCTAAGAGAATCCGCAAAAGAGCATGAAGACGAAGCGTTAAAGATAACGGCGCGTAAAAACGTAACGCCAGAAAACCAGTTGTATGTTGACAATCTAAAGGCATCGGCCGTTCAAAAGCGTGAGGAAGCCGCACGCCTTGAAGAGAAGTACAGCTACAAGCCTGTCGAGATAACTCCAGAAGTTAAAGAATCAACCCGTAAAGCCGCCGAAGAAGCCCGCAAAGCAGCCGAACCACCTCCGATGGAGTACACCCCGCCAACGGATTTGCTGGGTACAAAAGCTAAGACTGGAGAGGGCGCTCCTCAAGTTACGGTGATTGGGCGAAGCTATGAAGAGTTTGGAAAGCTAAAGCCAGTGGGGCCTGTGCCTTTATCTTACAGGCCGCAGTCGTTATTCACGTATTTGAATAAGCAGGGCGGAATTGACTTCAAGAGCGAACACATTGAAGACGTTGGCGGTGCTGGCGCTCTCAAAGGACTTCTTAGAAGCAAAGGTATCTCAGTTAGAAAAGCTGTTAATCTTGCCGAAACGGCTGGCTACCTCGGGCCAATTAAAGAGCGCGGGCCAGAAGAGGCGTACACTAAGGAAGACATGGATGCGTTTGCTAAAGCCTTGTCAAATGCGAAGGGAACCTTTCCTAACGACGCTCCAGATGGCGGCGTTAACCCGCGACAAGCTGAGCTTGAAAGGCGCGCTGAGTTAAAGTCGATCTTCGGTAATGCCGGTTTTAAGGGCCAAGGCGACGAGACTATTCAGTATCGTGAAGCCCTACATACTGATTTTGGTGTTCCTATTGAGGAAACCAAGAAGCTGAATATCTATCAGCTTAAAGAGAGACATAAAGATTTATGGGAGCAAAGAGAAGTTAAGAGTACGCTGGCCGAATCCCAGCGCCAAAGGAAGCTGGCCGAAGAACAGCGCGCTGCTGACAATGCGCTTTCTGAGAAACAGATTTTGGAAAAGGATAAGGCAGACGAGCGCGCTGCTATTCAGGCGTTGCCACAAGAGGCGGAGCTTCCCAAGCAAGAGCGTTTTGTAAAGCCGATTGAGGCTTCAGAACCTACAGAGATGACTATTGAGGAGCAACGTGCTGAAACTAATAGGCTGTTTGCTGAAACAGCTATGTCATCAGAAGAAAAGACTGCAAAAGATGAAGAACGCATCAAAGCCTTAGAGTTTGAAAAACAGATTGAAGGCAAAACTGTCAGTGAAATCGCAAAAGTAATTGCGGAGAAATCTGATAACCCGTCTTACAGACTCATAGCTTCGCGTGTTCTGGCAAAACTAGAACAGCTTTCTAAGGCTGGGGTGGAGTTTAGCTTTAAGGTTTTAAGGGTCGGAGATGTCGTTGATAACAGACTTCATAATAGAAATTTGCAAGGGGCTGTATTACTTAATTCTTCAAAGCCAAATAAAAAATTTGATGTTTATGTAAAATCTGTTGCTTTATCCCCAGATAATTTTGGCACAAGCGAAAAGACCACTTTGCATGAATTAATTCATGCAGCAACTTTGTCTGCGTTTAGACAAGCTCTTACTGGAAAAATTGGGCCTAACACTAATATTGGTAGACTCTTCAAAGATTTGGTTGATGTAAGGTCTCAAATTATAGATTACGTAAGGAAAAAAATTACTTCAAAAGAACAACTTACAGATTTTGAAAAAGAAATAGCTAACGCTGAAAATAATTTTCTAAGCTTAGGTGGCACTGGCATAGATGAAGTCATAACCTATGCGCTTACAGACCCAAGAGCGCAGAGCTTTCTTGAGAGCATACCCTACAAGGGTAGCAATCTGTTTTCTAAATTCATTGAATCAATCAGAAGGTTTTTAGGGTTAAGTGCAAAGTCAGACACCGCTCTTTCTGAAGTTCTTAGAATTTCAGAAGGTTTCTTAAACGCTGATGTCAGTGAAATATTTCCTAGCTACAAAGAAGCAAAGACCGAACAAAAAGCCAAGCCAGTTCAGTTTGATTTGTTCTCTGAACTGTCTGACCCCTCCGGCGCGTTCTCTATCTCCGAAGGGCAAGAAGCCGAACCATTACGCAACAAAGACGGCACGGAGCAGACCGCCGCGCAGGTCAGCAATACGGTTAACAAGGTCAACAGGGTAACGGGCGATTCGCCCAAGCTGCCGTCGGACACGATCTCCAGGCCCGTATTGTTTTTCGCCATGATGCAGGGCGTTGCTCGTAAATTCCCCGTAATCGCTGCGTATCAACGCTTTCTGCAAGCCAGGAGCGAAAGAGAAACCGCGCTTATTAAGGAAGGCGAGAAGCCAATCGAGCGCATGACTCAGTTGGACTACAAGCGTCGCAAACAGAACGAGGCCGTGATGGAGTTTGCGCGCCTTACAAACACCAACGTCACTCCTAGAAACGGGCGCATTACTGTTCGTATGCCTGAGAACTACAACGGTGTGATTGGCCGTCCTAGCGAAGTTTTCATACTCGATAAAGAGCAGACTGAAATCTTCATGGAGATGAAGAAATACTTCAAAACCCGCTGGGCTCAAAAGGGCCAAGCCGTTGGTAAGAGGTGGGGGTATAACGGCGCTTGGGATGCAACGGCGATTGATGCCGCTATCGCTGACGCCCAGGCACAAGGCAACAGTTCGCGTGCTAAAGACTTAAACCACGTTAAAAATATATATAACGCTCTTAAGGGTGTTGAGAACTACATACCGTTTAGCCGATCTGGAGACGAAGGCTTCACCGTCACGAACAAAGAAACCGGCCAAGTCGAATACTTTGAAATGGTAAATACAAAGAGCGCGTGGGGCAGTGCCACGGGTTCTAATGTTAAGAAAAAAGAAATAATTAAAAACAAATTTGCAGAAATTAGAAAGAAGTTCCCTGACGAAACAAGATACCAATTAAAAAATGATCCAATTGGTGAAAGTGATATTGAAAAACTTGATATATCTGTAATTGAAAAGTTACTTGCGGCTACAAACATTACGAATAAGAAAGACCGCAATAGCACGATGAATAACATTCTAGATGCCCTTCAGGGCACTGGTATGGGTAGGACTCAAGTAAACGAAGCAATGCGCGAAAGCTTGCTCGATCAAGTTAAGAAGGCGCAGCTTGCAGGGTTTACGAAGGAATCTAGGAATATTCCTGGGTATTCTACTAACTTCTTGCAATCAATTATTGATTACAACCGCGCATCAGCCAGCGTTGTGGCTGGTATTGAATACGTCAAACAAACCGAAGAGGCTTATGATCGTACTCAAGATAATAAAAATGTTCCTAAAGAAATTATGGAATATGCCAAGCGCATAAACAATTATCTTGATAGCGACGAGAAGTTAATCGGGCAAATAAAGCAGTACGGCTTCTGGTCTAGCCTGTGGGGGTCGGCGTCTTCGGCGCTCGTGAACCTTTCGCAGACCCCGACCATTACAGCCACACAGATCGCTGGCTGGGCCGGGATACCCGGCGCTGGCAGAACAATGAATCTGTCTTTGAATATGCTAAGGGCTTTATCGTTTGATAAACGCAAGGGCATTTCCCTTAACCCGAATAAAATTAAATTCAACAGCACCGAAGAAGAAGTCGCGTTTATGGATGCGTTTAACAGAGGGCGCATTAACCCTACTGTTACGCAAGACCTTCACGGGACATCGCCAGATAACTGGCAAGATGTGTCTAGAAAAGTTGGCAACGAGGCGTCTTCCAAATTACAGAAATTTATCTGGAACGTATTCGATGTCGGGACATCCGCGTTTAACGGGGCTGAACAGGTCAACCGCGCCACAGCATGGCTGGCTGCGTATAGAGAGGCACAAAGACCTGGGGCTATAGCCAAGTTTAAGAATATGTACGCTAACGATGAGCGAGTTAATCTCATAGAGAACCAGTTTGGTTTAACACCAGCCAATATTGCTGACTTCTTTGTGAACGAAACCCAGTTCATTGGCGGTAAGATTGACCGGCCAGAAGCTCTGCGCGGCGTTGGCGGTATCGCTTTCCAGTTTAAGCAATACCCCATGAACTACCTGCGTATTCTGAAGAGCAACATGACCAGCGCCGGGCCAGAGGGGAAGATCGCCGGGACCATGATGCTGATGGCGCTTACTGCCTTTGGCGGTCTTCTTGGTCTGCCGTTTGCTGACGACATTGTTGATTCCTACGAATTTGCAAAGAAGAGCTTGATCGGCATTGATCCGATGATCGAGTACGAAATGCGCGAGTTGCTTGAGGGAATGGGCGCGAGTCCCGAGTGGGCCGAAGCCGCAGCGCGTGGCCCGGCTCGGTTCCTTGGGATTGATGTGTCCAAACGTATTGGCCAGGGCCAGATACTGCCTGATGCCAACCCGATTATGAACATACCCATCTTCTCTGCGACCGTTGGCAAGATTATCGAAGCCAAGAAAAGGTTTAGTTCAGACCAGCCCGTAGGTGGAATTATTGCCCTGGCTTCTATGGGACTTCCAAAAGGTCCATCTGATATAGCACGCGGCCTTCTTCAATTCCCTACGGAGGGATACCGCACGCAAGGCGGTGATATGAAGGTTGCAGAACCAAATATTGGACAGAGCGTTGCTAAAGCCATTGGTTTTCAACCAACTAAGTTCTCTTCTATTCAAGAGCGCGATTATTTTGCACGGCGTCTGAAGTACAGAACTAAAGAAGCGGAAGATATGTTGAGTACAAAGCTGTCTTCTAAACTTGCAAACAGCATCTCCGCTAGAGAGAATGGTGATAGCCAGAAGGCCGACAAACTTATGAAAGAGTTTGTAGACAGGTATCAAAGGGCCGCTGTTGATTTCGGAAACCCGAGCGTTCCGATTGATGAAAAGGTG
>Ga0114969_10002790_pt1 | contig 14257 bp, 11 predicted proteins | sample M_130807_MF_Meta_FD_87316 | JGI IMG/M metagenome (GOLD analysis project Ga0114969, IMG submission 87316) | Freshwater microbial communities from Lake Montjoie, Canada to study carbon cycling - M_130807_MF_MetaG | ecosystem: Environmental > Aquatic > Freshwater > Lake | place: Lake Montjoie...
AAAAAGCAGGATTAGCAGGTGTCATAAGCATTGTTTTAGGGATTGTTATTGCTTTTTTTGTAGGGGGTGTTATTGCCTATTTTATGGGATTCACGGACGCAAAATCATTAACGACTATTGGGGCTGGGGCTTGTACGTTCATTGTGGGGCCAGTCACTGGTGCTGCTGTTGGAGCCAGCTCGGAAGTGATTGCAATTAGTATTGCCATTGGGGTAATAAAATCGGTTTTTGTTACCATTGCAACACCTCTTATAGCTAATAAAATCCAATTAAATAATCCACATACAGCGATGATTTATGGCGGAATGTTGTCAACGACGAGTGGGGTTTCGGCAGGGCTGGCTGCTACCGATATGAAGTTGGTTCCATACGGGGCATTAACAGCAACCTTTAGCACTGGTATGGGTTGCTTACTATGTCCTTCTATTTTATATTATATCGTTCAACAATTTATTTAACCATGCAAAAAATATATTTGTAGAATACTGAATTTTATAATTAAATTGAAGATGCAAATGATCTGATGCTAGGTAATTAATTCTAAAAACTAAACATAAATAATAAAACTAATAAATTCATAATTATGGAAAACAATCGACGAAATTTTATCAAACAAACGGCTAAGGCTGCGGCTGTAACCTATGCCACTACTTTAGGCTTTAGTGCTAAAAGTTATGCCAATATTTTGGGCGCCAATGATCGCGTAAGATTAGGGGTAGTAGGTTTTTCTGATCGTTTCAGACAAGCCCATTTGCCTAGTTTCTTAAATCATTATAAGGAATTAAATTTTGATATTGTTGCAGTTTCTGATCTTTGGAAAGTAAGAAGAGAAGAAGGGTCTGCTTTTTTAGAAAAAACAATGGGGCATGGTGTACGCGCGGCACGTAATAATGATGAGTTATATGCTGGTAAGGATATTGATGGTGTATTCATTAGCACTGCCGATTTTCAGCATGCAACACATGCAACAGAAGCTGTTAAGGCAGGAATGGACGTGTATTGTGAAAAGCCATTTGCAGAAACCATGGAGGACAACCGAAATGCATTCAAAGTAATTAAAGCATCTGACCGTATTGTTCAAATTGGTTCTCAGCGTCGTAGTGGTTCAAATTATAAAGCAGCAGCTGACTTTATTCAACAAGGGAAATTCGGACCCATCACGATGGTTGAATTAACTTGGAATGTAAACCAACCAGGTCGTTGGAGAAGACCAGATTTAGTAGCAAAGTGTAAAGAAGAAGATTTGGATTGGAAAAGATTTTTAATCAACCGTCCCTATGAAAATTTTGATCCTAGAAAATATTTAGAATATCGTTTATTTTGGCCGTATTCATCAGGTATGCCAGGACAATGGATGAGTCATCAAATTGATACGGTTAACTGGTTCAGTGAATTACCGCATCCTCGTAGCGTAACCGCAAATGGTGGTATATATGCATGGAAAGATGGTCGCCGCAATTGGGATACCACTACTGCAGTATTTGATTACGGGCCTTTAGATGATATGAGCAAAGGTTTTCAAGTAGTGTTTATGTCACGTATGCACAATGGAGATGATAATGCTTCAGAAATGTATTATTCTAATGGCGGTGAATTAAACTTGGTGAATAATAAAGTTTCCCCGAAAGGTGGATTGAGTAAAAGGTTTGCGGATGCGATGAATATGCAACCTAATTTATTGCCTGAATTTAGTTTAACAGATAAGGAAATAAAAGTGTCTTCTGCAGCAAATACAGGAAGTGATCCATTGACATCAGCGCATGTGCGTAACTGGATGGAATGTATTCGTTCAAGAAAACAACCTAATGCGCCAGTGGAAGCAGGGTACCAACATTCTATTGCAACCATCATGGCCAATGCTGCTTGTAGGACTGGTGCAAAAGTTACTTTTGACCAAAAAACACAAGAGGTGATGGTAAATGGCAAACCATTTAAATATTAAATGCGCATATAAGATCCGACTTTTATTTTAATCAAATAAAATTTGTCGTCCTAAATAAACGATACGGATTTTAAAAATTAAATGCCCCCCGATAATTCGAGGGGCATTTTTATTAGCTTGGTTAGTGTAAGTAGTTATTAATATTTTTATTGTACCTAAGTGCTACAATAAAAACTAGGGACGTCGTAAACTTTAGATTTTATACATTTTTTCGTAGTACTCTTCTGCCATTCTGTTGCTGTCAAATTGGAAGCGAACATCATTCATTCCATTTTGGGTAATTTGACGCCAAGTTTCCTTGTTGTCATAATACATCGGAACAATTTGTTCTTCTAATATTTTATACATTTCATCTAAATCGTAATCGTCTTGTTGTTGCGTGGACATATTATCATAGTCCGCCTTAGGAACTACGAAACCATTGTTACCATGGTTTATAAATTCAGGTATCCATCCATCATCCGTTGAAAAATTTACAGCGCCATTCATCGCAGCAGTCATGCCACTCGTGCCCGATGCTTCTCTTGGAACACGCGGATTATTTAGCCAAACATCAGAAGCTTGCTTCATACGTTTACTCAAACCTAATTCGTATCCAATTAATACAGCAACATTATTATAGTTTTTGCTTAAATGTACAAGGTTGTTGAATTGTGAAATAGCAGGGTAGTCGACAGGATAAGGTTTGCCTGCAAAAATAATTTGAACCGGATGTTTTTTATTGAAAAGTAATTTTTCAAAACGATCCATGTCCCAAGATAAAAAATCGGCGCGTTTGTATCCTGCAAATCTTCTTGCCCAAACAATGGTCAAAACATTCGGGTCAAATACTTTGCCAGTTTGATCTGCGACAATTTCAAATGCTCTTTTCTTCAAATACATTTTCCGATCATCAAATCCAGCCGTGTCATTATTTTCAGCAAATCGATATAATTGTTTGTCTGCCCAATAGCGCCAGTTTTGTGCATTGGTTACATGGGTGATTGGACAAATACCTTCGTATTTTCCCCATAAGGCCCTGCTTACATGTCCGTGTAGTTCAGAAACGCCATTGGCTTTTCGGGCAAACCTTAGCGCGGCTAAAGAATGATTAAATTGATCATCATCAATGCCGGTTAATTTTCGTACTTCATCCAAACTTAAGCCGCAGAAATATCCCATCTTATGACATAAGTAGATATCGTGTTTTTCATTACCGGCCTCTTCCGGAGTATGTGTTGTGAATACCAGTCTTTTTTTAACCTCATCTAATGACTTGTATTTATTCAATAAATAAAAGGCAGCTGAAAATCCATGTGCTTCATTTAAATGGTATACTTCAGGTTCGAAATTTAATTCATCAATCAATTTGGCACCTCCAACCCCTAATAAAATAAATTGTGCAACTTTGGTTGCAACATTGGCGTCATATAAACGGTGTGTTATTGTTTGAGATACATAATCGTTTTCGGGTAAATCGGTACTCAATAAAAATAAGGGGGCGCTACAAAATGTATTAGGCGCCAAATAATAAGCTTTTACCCAAACTGGGTGGTCGTGAATCATAATCTGGTATTTAATACCAGTATCTTCCAAGAAGCTATACATTTTCTCCATAAAAGTGACCTGCAATGTTTGATCTTGGTTTCTTGCTTGGTCATAATAGCCATACTTCCATAAAATACCAACCCCAATTAAATTTTGGTTTAATTCAAATGCACTTCTTAAATGAGAACCCGCCAGAAAGCCTAAGCCACCACTGTAAATTTTCAAAGGCTGATGAATCGCAAATTCCATAGAAAAATAAGCGGCCTTCTTTTTAAACTGTTCATTTATCTCATAGGGCACCTGATAATTTCTAAAACTCATAAATCTTGGTTTGATTATATGCCTGCAATATAATGGTATTTAGTTAAAATGTACTTTTTACACATTAAACTGTGGAAAAGATGACTTTATTGCGCAAAAATGTGGATTATTTCTTTTTATTCCGCTTCCTTTTTTTGTCGTAATTATCATTGAAGTAGCAGGTCATGTTACGGTGATTTCCACAATTGCCCTCTTCTTTAATGGCGATAACATTACCCGTAATGGTGAAATGTATGATGCAAGGGTCGCCTTTTTCCGTATAGGTCGCCTTATTTTTTGTAAAATTTAATAGCCCTTTTAGTTCACCCACACATTCACCATTTTGTTTTTCAAAATGTAAAAAAAACTGGTATTTATTAGGGGTAGCTAAATCTCGAATTGATATGAAGTTTTTACTATCTCTGGCATAGTCCCCACTATAGGTATTAATTGTTGGTAAAGTATCAATTGGATTGATGATTACACTTGAGGTTGGTTTTTTATTACTATCAAAAAAGATAAGTTTGAAAATGCTATCTGAATACGCCCATCCCTTTTTTTCATAACTGGCTCCATTTTCTTCTCCCATTTTATTTTCAGCAACTAAGAAGGTGGGTTCTTTATTGATGGTTAAAGTTTTACCATATAACCTTGAATTTTTTTGCTGCTCATTAAATTCGGCAACAACTTTAAAGCCTAAGTATTTATTTTTTTTACTGAAAACCACTACAGCAATATCCTGTTGTGTTGGATGTTGCACATTTAATAATAAATAATATTCTTCTTCTTTTTCAATTTTTAAAATAGGGTGTAAAATTGCTTTTTTATCCTTGGTGGCAATAATTTGTTCCACAATGGAGTCAGGTATAAATTGCACTAGTGCTTTGCGGCCTATTTGAATAGTGTCAGTAAATTTATTAAGGTTTGTATCCGTGATAGTAACAGGTAGGGTTGCAAGTTTAAATGCCTTATTAAAATCATTAATTTTCAGGGGGGTATTACCTGTCAAATCGGTTTTTTTTTCACCGCAAGCAAATAACAATACCATACAAATTATAAAGGGCCCTTTACGCATTTAGTAAATTTTCACTAAAATAGGCTTTCATATGCAGTTCTACAAGGGATTTATGATTAAATTTAGGGTATCCTATGTCTAACAAATCACTTGATACTTTATATGAATCCGTCCCCGTGCAAAATAAACGAGGCTGGCGTAAATTTCTTGCCTTCATTGGTCCAGCCTATTTGGTGAGTGTGGGTTATATGGATCCAGGGAATTGGGCCACTGATTTACAAGGTGGCGCTGCTTTTGGCTATCAGCTTATTTGGATTTTGCTTTTAAGTAATATTATGGCGATTCTTTTACAAAGCTTAAGTGCAAGATTAGGCATTGTTAGACGCTTAGATTTGGCACAAGCCAATCGTGAAACCTATCCTTCAACAGTCAACTTCGCTTTATACATTTTAGCTGAATTAGCGATAACAGCGACCGATTTAGCAGAAGTTTTAGGAATGGCCATTGGAATTAAGTTGCTGACAGGCATTCCTTTAATGTATGGTACCTGTATCACTGTTTTAGATACGTTTTTATTTTTGCTTTTACAACGCTATGGTATTCGAAAAATGGAGGCATTTATTATTTTATTAGTCGCTACCATTGGCTTTAGTTTTTTAGCACAATTATTTATTGCGAAGCCAGATTTGTCTCAAGCAATTGTGGGGTTCATTCCAACTAAATTATCACCAACCGCTTTATACATTGCAGTTGGAATCATTGGGGCTACAGTAATGCCGCATAATTTATATTTACATTCGGCATTAGTGCAAACACGAAAAATAGATAGAACACCAAAGGGCATTCGAAAATCCATCTTGTATAATTTTATTGATAGTGCAGTCGCTTTAAATTTGGCATTTTTTGTTAATGCTGCGATACTCATTTTAGCGGCATCTACTTTTTTTTACACAGGGCACCAAGGCGTAGCAAAAATTGAAGAGGCGCATTCCTTGTTGGCGCCCTTGCTTGGTTCAAAGTTGGCGCCCATCTTATTTGCAATTGCATTGATTGCCGCAGGACAAAGCTCGACTGTTACGGGAACATTGGCTGGGCAAATCGTCATGGAAGGATATTTGAAATTAAGATTAAACCCCTGGATCAGAAGATTGCTTACGCGTTTATTGGCCATCACGCCAGCGGTATTGGTGATTGGAATTATGGGGGAGGAAAGGGTAGATGCCTTGTTGGTGTTTAGTCAGGTTATACTGAGTTTGCAATTAGGTTTTGCAGTAATTCCGTTAATTCATTTTGTAAGTGATAAAAATAAAATGGGAGAATACGCCATTGGAATAAAAATTAAAATATTTGCCTGGATCATTGCTGCTATTTTGGTTTATTTAAATAGTCATTTGGTGATTGAGTTTGTGGGTACTTTTTTCCAAAATTCAAATTCATTGATATTGAAAATAGCAGTGGTACTTTTGGTGCTCCTATTTTTAGGATTATTATTGTTCATTACATTTTATCCTTTAATACTAAAAAACAAACCGCAATCTGCAGATGATTTTCATGGGATGCCCATTGAATTAGATTGGTCGGATGATTTACCGGTGCATCGAATTGCCATTGCAGTAGATTTTTCTGTCACGGATGCAAAGCTGATCAAAAAGGCAGTTCAACAAGCCCATCCAAGTGGATTTGAAAATACGCCCCATCAGGATACCCAATTCATTTTTATACATGTGGTTGAAAGTGTCACAGCAAACTATTTACAGGATGCGAGTGATGATGCTGAAACTCGAAAGGACCAAGAAAGATTGGATACGTATGCAAATGCACTTATCCATAAAGGCTATCAAGTAAAAACTTGTTTGGGTTATAAAAATAGGGTAAAGGAAATTGTTCGAATTGTGCAGGAATGCGATGCACAATTACTCGTGATGGGTGGTCACAGGCACCAAGGCTGGAAGGACTATATCTTTGGAGAAACCATTGAATCAGTGAGGCATCAAGTAAGCATCCCGGTTTTAATTGTAAATCATTAATCAGCCTACTAACATCTGTTTTCTAGCACCTGATAAGGGGTATCATTCCCCCTGATTTAAGTCGATTAATGGCATTTTTTAAGCGTAGTTTTTGTACATTTGTGCATTAAATTTCAAACATTATGGGACAAAAAATTAAAGTAGCTAATCCAGTAGTCGAATTGGATGGCGATGAGATGACCAGGATTATATGGAAGTTCATAAAGGACAAATTAATTCTTCCTTATTTAGAGATAGATATTAAGTATTATGATCTAGGCATGGAGTACCGCGATGAAACGAATGACCAAGTAACGATTGACGCTGCAAATGCGATTAAACAATATGGCGTTGGTATCAAATGTGCGACTATTACTCCTGATGAACAAAGGGTGGAAGAATTCAAGTTAAAACAAATGTGGAAGAGCCCCAATGGGACTATTCGTAATATATTAGATGGTACTGTTTTTAGAGAGCCCATTGTATGTAGTAATGTGCCTCGTTTGGTACCTAACTGGACAGCGCCTATTTGTATTGGTCGTCATGCATTTGGTGATCAATATCGTGCAACCGACTTTGTAACAAAAGGTAAAGGAAAATTAACCGTTAAGTTTGAAGGAGAAGACGGAACTATACAAGAATATGAAGTGTATAATTATAAAGGAGATGGCGTTGCATTAACGATGTACAACACCGACGAAAGTATTTATGGTTTTGCACGTGCTTGTTTTAACCAAGCTTTGGTTAAAAAATGGCCTTTATATTTATCTACAAAAAATACCATCTTAAAAAAATATGACGGTCGTTTCAAAGATATTTTTGAAGAAGTGTACCAAGGAGAATTTAAAGCGAAGTATGATGCTGCAGGTATTACCTACGAGCACCGTTTAATCGATGATATGGTAGCAAGTGCTTTAAAATGGAATGGTAATTTTGTATGGGCTTGTAAAAACTATGATGGTGACGTACAATCTGATACAGTAGCACAAGGCTTTGGTTCATTAGGTTTAATGACTTCAACTTTAATTACACCTGATGGAAAAGTAATGGAAGCAGAAGCGGCACATGGAACTGTGACACGTCACTTCCGTGAGCACCAAAAAGGAAACAGAACTTCTACAAACCCAATTGCGTCTATCTTTGCTTGGACTAGAGGCTTGGAATTCAGAGGTCAATTAGATAATAACCAAGAACTAATCCGTTTCTCTAAGGCATTGGAAGATGTTTGTGTGGAAACAGTGGAGTCAGGTATCATGACTAAGGATTTAGCGGTATGTGTACATGGAAACAAAGTTAAACATGGTGATCATTATGTTTACACTGAAGAGTTTTTGGATGCATTAGATGCGAATTTGCAAAAGAAGCTTGGCTAATCAACTAAGCAATGTTCCATAAAAAAAACCATCCCGAAAATCGGGATGGTTTTTTTTATGGAGGAAGTAAGTCTTATATTAAGCTTTACCTTTTCCTTTAGTCTCTTTTTTCATTTCCGCACATTTACCATCTTTCATGCATTCTTTATTGCAAACGTGTTTTGCTTTAGTTTCTTCTTTTTTGCAAGAAGTACAAGCTTTTTTTCCATCACATTTGTCTTTGCATTTACAACCAGCACCACAATTAGCGATTGCTGTATTTAATGAAAGTGAAAGTAAACCCGCTAATAAAAAAATGGCTATTTTTTTCATATTTTAATTTTTATGTTTAATGAATTAATTTCTAACTGCAATTTAATAAATTTTTAAATAAAAGGGTTTGAGCTGGGTTGATAGATATCATATTTATAATACCCTTATTGGATTACTTCTAAAATAGGCTTTCCAATACTACCACTTGGCATCTGGATGCCTAATAATGTGGTAATGGTAGGCGCGATATCGGTCATGTAGTTCACATTATTTACCTGGCCCTTCTTGATTCCTTTGCCATAAAATAATAAAGGAATATGTGCGTCATAATTATAAAATACGCCATGGCCTGTTCCAGTATTGCCACCGCCAACCACGCCCGATTTTGTAATAAATATTAAATCGCCGCTTCGTTGCGGATTATATCCATTGACAATACGTTCCCTGATGCTTTGTGGAAGTGGGGCAATGGCCGCTTTACGCGATTCAACTACTTGTATGATATTGCTTTTTTGTTCAAGATAATTTGTAATAAGGGCCGTCAATTTATCTTGATTAACTTGCAAGCTATCCATCAAATTATGGTTAAAGTAAATATTGAATTCAGTGATCGCTGAAATTAATTTTGGATTCAAACCTTTTGAACTAAGCATTTTACCAAGCTCAGTTTTAATGCCATCATCGGAAATAGTTCCAGCTGGTATTTTATTTTTTTGTGCATATCCTGGAATAGGCGCAACTGCGTGATCGGCAGTTAAAAATACAGTGTAATTATCTTTACCAACCTGTTGATCGAGGATAGTAAAAAACTGCGCTAATATTTCATCTAATTTAATATAGCCATCCAATGTTTCCCATGAATTTGGTCCAAATGCATGTCCAATATAATCAGGTGAAGAAAAACTTACTGCTAATAAATCAGTGATATCATCTAATCCCATTTTTTCATTGATCAAGGTTTTAGTAGCTACATCTAAAACTAAATTATTGCCATATGGGGTAGTGGCTACCTTACCATAATCTTTTCCTATGAATTGATTTAAATTATACGGAAATCCTTTGGCATCCTTACCGAATGGGCTTGATTCATATTCATTTTGATCTGCATCACAGTTTGCTTCATAAATGGATTTTGGTAAGCTTAAACTCCAACCTAATTTATAAAAGCTATCTACCTTTTTAGCATTGTTATAATCTGTTAGCCAGCTTGGAAGTAATTTTCCATAATAAGTAGAACTAATGAAGTTCCCTGATTTACTATCATACCAATATGCGCCGTCTGCGGAATGACCCGCAGGAATAATAGCACCTCTATCTTTTAAGGAAATACCATACACTTTGCTCTTAAAGTTGGTTGCTAATTTTAGTTCATCACCAATGGTTGTTGTCCAAACATTTAAGGGACTCATTTTTCCAGCACTGCTATTTTCGATACCCACGGCTTGTACCGAATTATCTTCAACACAGTAGACCATTTTTTGCTGAATATTATCATACCAGCTGTTTCCCGTAATTCCATGTATGGCAGGGGTACTACCAGTATATACTGCAGTATGTCCGCAAGCGGTCACTGTAGGTAAATAAGGAATCAGGTTATTATTACAACTTGCTCCTTGATTCATCAACTTTAAAAAGCCATTTTGGGTTTTAAAGAAGGGTTTAAATTTATTCACATAGTCCCAACGCATTTGGTCAACCATAATACCTACTACTAATTTGGGTTTTGCATCTGTTGCTTTAACGGGGTTGGTTTTTTGCGCAAAAGTGGGTGTTGTTATTAAACCTAAAAATAACAAATGAGTAAATCGCATAACATCTTGTTTAATGATAGTGCAAATTACAGCTATTTATTAGTGTTTTAAACCTAAAATTTTATTAAATTTGCGTAACCTAATCATACTTATTATGGCAGATATCTTTGAAAGACTCATTAAAAACTATGGCCCAATTGGCCAACATCGTGAAAGAGCACATGGTTACTTTGCATTCCCAAAGTTAGAAGGGGAAATTGGTTCTAAAATGAAGTTTAGAGGGCAAGAAATGATTGTTTGGAGTTTGAATAATTATTTGGGCTTAGCCAATCATCCAGCAGTGCGAAAAGCAGATGCGGATGCCAGTGCTAAATATGGTTTGGCATTACCGATGGGTGCTAGAATGATGAGCGGAAATAGTGATTTACATGAACAACTAGAAGCGGAGTTGGCTAGTTTTGAAAATAAGGAAGATGCTATTTTAATGAATTATGGCTACCAAGGAATCATGAGTGCGATTGATGCAATTTGTGGTCGTCACGATGTGGTTGTTTATGATGCAGAGTGTCATGCATGTATTATTGATGGGTTAAGAATGTTACCAGGGCATCGTTTTGTTTTTAAGCACAATGATGTAGAAGATTGCGAAAAGCAATTACATCGCGCGCAGGCCTTAATTGAAAAACAACAATCTGGTGGAATTTTAGTGATTACGGAAGGGGTATTTGGTATGGCCGGTGACCAAGGTAAGCTGAAGGAAATTGTGGATTTAAAATCAAAAGTTCCTTTTAGAATGTTAGTGGATGATGCCCATGGTTTTGGTACTTTAGGTAAAACAGGGGCTGGTGCTGGGGAGGAACAAGGATGTCAAGATGGAATTGATTTGTACTTTTCTACTTTTGCGAAAAGTATGGCATCAATAGGTGCATTTATGGCGGGCCCTAAAACGATTATTGATTATATCCGTTATAATATTCGTTCTCAAATATTTGCAAAAAGTTTACCCATGCCATATGTCGTTGGTAACTTAAAGCGTTTAGAATTATTAAAAACGCAGCCCAACTTAAAGGAAAATTTGTGGAAGAATGCCCTTGCCTTACAAAAAGGATTAAAGGAAAGAGGATTTGATATTGGTAAAACAGATTCAGTAGTAACACCTGTTTATATGAAAGGAGGCGTAGAAGAAGCAACCTTAATGGTGATGGACTTAAGAGAAAACTATAAAATTTTCTGTTCCATCGTTGTTTATCCTGTGATCCCTAAAGGACATATCATTTACAGATTAATTCCAACGGCTGAGCATACCCAGGACGAAATTGATTTGACCTTAAAAGCGTTTAGCGAAACCAAGGCCAAGTTGGATGCAGGTGCTTATAAGTCAGCAGAGATTCCTGATATGGCGAATAAATAGCAGTTCCAAAAAAACTGAAAATAATTTTGAAAGAGCAGCATTCATTAGAGTAAGTCTAATTGATTCTGCTCTTTTTTTAGTACCTCAATACTTACATTCAATTCAAATCCAATGAGCAGAATAAGTGCATTTAAGTACACTAATGTCATTACAACTAATACAGTACCGATGGATCCATATATTTTATTGTAACTACTAAAGTTATTTACCCAATAGGAGAATCCTAGGGTGGTTGCTAACATCAAGCAAGTGGAAAGTATTGCCCCCGGTGACCATAAGGACCATCTTTCTTTGATATGGGGGGCGTATTTATAAATAAATGCATTTCCGAAAAATAGCAATAGAATAATGATTCCCCACCTTAAAACATTCCAATAAGGAATGATGGTTTTGCGCTTAATTTCAAAAATATCTCTCAGTAAGGTAGTTAATTGATCCTGCCCAATCAATACCAATAAACTTGCAAATACCAATAATATTAATATGAGCGTAAGTCGAATGGCACGCCAGCGTTGGTGTAAAAAAAATGGTTTATGCTCCATGTATGATTTATCAAAGCTGCGAATAATTCCGGTCATCGCATTGGATGCATAAAAAAGCAATAACAGGAAACCAAATGAAAATATACCCACATGTTGGCTAAGTAAATCATTGATAATATCTAATATAAAACGGTAGGTACTTGAGTTGGGTGAAATATCCTTAAAGATGGAAAGTATTTGTTTTTTTACTTTAAGTGTTTTCGGAAAGTAAGGGATGATTGAAAATAAAAACAAAAAGGAGGCCGGAAGCGCCATAATTAAATTGAATGAAATAGCGGAGGCACGATCATATAACCCAATCGTATTAAGTTGGGTGTATAAGAATTTTATTACTTGGTACAAGTTAACCCTTTCGAATCCTGGAATATAAACCAATTTCGCTTTTTGCTTTAAAAATTGAAGCAATGGATGGATGAACTTATATAATATGTCGAATATTTTATTCAAATTTTATTTTTCTTATTTTGACATGATCAAAATTAATATTTCAATCGTTTATTTATTTTCCGCTTCTTTCAATTTCTTCTTTGCTTGATATTCGTCTAGCTTTTTTTGGTATTCTTTTGCATATCGATTGTGTTCTTCATAAGTGCTACTAAAATGATGATACCCACTAAAGTCGGCTTTGGCGACAAAGTAAAGGTAATCCGTTTTAGGAGCATTCAAGACTAAGTCAATCGTATTAGGCGATGGCGTACAGATTGGCCCTGGAGGCAAACCTATATTTTGGTAGGTGTTATAAGGGGAAGGGGTGGTTAAATACTTTTCATATATGCGGGTAATGGTAAAATCTTGCATTGCATACTTAATGGTTGGGCAGGCTTGTAAGGGCATGCTTTTTTTAAGTCTATTTTGATATACGCTTGCAATTAAAATTTTATCAGAATCATTATTCGTTTCTTCTTCAACAATGGACGCGAGTGTATATACTTGTTCCTGCGAGAACCCCTTCTGTGCAGCTTTACTGTTTCTGTTATTCCCATTCCAGAATTGGGCTTCTGCGTCCTTCATCTTTTTCAATAATTTGGACATAGAAGTGTTCCAGTAAAATTCATAAGTATTTGGAATGAATAAAGTAAATAGTTGCGTAGTATCAATATTGAATTGCGCCAATGAATCGTTGCTATTTAAATATAGGGCAGCATCATTGCTATCGGTTGTAAATGTGGTGGAGATCAATTTCGCTAGTTCTCCCTTGGTTCTTACTTTGTTTAATATAAATTTTACAATGGGTTGTTGGTTATTGCGAAGCATGCGTAAAATTGAAAATAGATTCGCTTTTTTCTTCACTAAAAAGGAGCCTGTTTTTGTTTTATTTTGGATATCAAATAAGGGGGCAAGTAGGGTGAAGCTTATTTTTTCTGGAATAATATGATGTGACACTAAACTATCCCCTAAGTCACTGATGGACATCCTGCTTTTGTCATAATAAAAACTAACCTGGGTTTCGGGAAATGAAGTAGATTTTATAAAAACAATATAGGTTTCATAACAGATTAAAATGAGTAAGGCAAATAGGATCAGTTTTTTCATGGGGAAGTCCCTTAAATATTTTAGAAAATGGTTAGGGTAAAGTTAAGTTTTGTAGCCCATAAATAAAAAATCCCTCCCTATGAAAGAGAAGGATTTAAGATAAAATTATTATAAAATGGAATCGATGGTGACATTCGTCTTATCGTCCCAAAATGGTCTTATTTTTTTGAATTCGCTGGCGGCGGCGGTGGCGGTGGGGTAGCCATTGCTGGTGCAGCTTGTTGTTGTGCAGGTGCTGTTACGGGTGCAGTAGCAGAAGTGTTTACTTTCTGCAACAATCCTTTATCAGATTCAATGGCACCTGATTTTAAAAACACCGTTGATGTCATTGCTAAAATAGCAATTAATGCAGCAAAAATCCAAGTTCCTTTTTCAAGAACATCGGTGGTTTGCTTAACACCCATAAAATTATTAGATATGCCACCCACGTTTGCGTTTAATCCGCCTCCTTTAGGGTTTTGAATCAAAACCATAAATCCAAGGCCAAAACACGCTACGATAATTAAAATCAGGAATAAAGTAATCATTTTCTTTTTTTTAGTTGTTCAATTCTGGACGCAAAATAAACGGATTTTTCAGGAAAAATAAAACTTAATTTCGAATAT
>Ga0114969_10002791_pt1 | contig 14251 bp, 27 predicted proteins | sample M_130807_MF_Meta_FD_87316 | JGI IMG/M metagenome (GOLD analysis project Ga0114969, IMG submission 87316) | Freshwater microbial communities from Lake Montjoie, Canada to study carbon cycling - M_130807_MF_MetaG | ecosystem: Environmental > Aquatic > Freshwater > Lake | place: Lake Montjoie...
AGGATGGTCTTTGGACTCAAGTCAAGTTGATACTCTTTGGAAAGAAGTTACTATACAAAAACCAGATACAACTGTACATATAGATGAAATAAAATTTGATAATAATCAATATTTTGCATCAGGTAAATACAACTTAAATGAAGATATGGGTGATTCTATTTCTTCAACTATTGATGATATCTTAGCTCAAGGTGGTATTATATCAGGAATACAAGTTGAATCATCAACTGATAAACAAGGTCTTTCATTAAGACTCCAAAATGAACTTAAAGGTATTGGATATTCTGGTGATAATACTGGTTTATCAAAAGCTAGATGTGGACAAATAACAGATTACTTAGTAGGATTAGGAGTTGATAGTTCATTGGTAACATCTAATCAAGTAGTTGGTGGAGGTACTGGTACAGTTGATGCGTCTGCTAGATATGTAATTATTAAAATAGTTTATTTAGATAAAGAGATAGTTTCGACACCAGGGATTGTTGATAAAATTCCTCAACTAAAAGAACTTCATTATTTATCAAAAGAAGTTGAAATAACTAAATACAAAAAGACACGTCATAAAAAACATCATGTTAAACACAAAAGAACAAAGATTAAAAAGTGTAGTAACATTACTAAATGTTTTGAATTTTAACAAAAAACCCACTCAAATTGAGTGGGTTTTTTTATTTCATAGTAGTAAATACCATAGTAGATTTAATATCGTAGTGAGTCCAGTTCTTAACACCAGTGTTAGTAGTAGTAACTTTGGTACTCACGCCTGCAAATTTATATTTAGAATCGATTAAAATTTTATTGTGTTCAAAACTGTTTTTCCAAGCATCTACAATTAATTTAGCCAAGTTATTTAAGTAAGTATTATTATTGACTTTCAAGTTAGTATTAACATTATTACAAACTTCAGCAGTACTAGCGTTTTTGTTACCACCGAAGTAGATGTATCTTTTACCAGGAGTTTCAAAGCCAATATTTTTTTGGTCGTGACCAACAATACTATCATTTTTGAATAAGTAACTAGCTTGATTATCAGCCGATAAGAAAGAAACAGTATCAAATTGAACTTTAGTCAAACCTTTAGAAATTCTGTATTCGTTTACTTTAACCAATACAAGACTATCTAATTTGCTTTGAGCAAAAACACTCACAGACAATAATAAGAATAATATACTGATGAATTTTTTCATAATGTAAATATACAACTTATTTTGATTTTTTCAAAGTTTTTTCTTTTTTTGCCGCCATTTTTAATTTAAGATTAAAAATCTCGTGGTCGGTTAAACCAGTGAATGGTGTTACTTTTATTGTTTCTTCTTGACCTTGAAAAGGACGAAATAAAATTAGAAGAATTAGGAATAGATAATTAAAAACTATACCCATATTAATAATATAATAATAAACTAAAAATAAATAACATGGCGGAAGGAACAAAAACAATTGAGATTCGAATGACGGAATCTTACTCTACTTGGGTGGTTCGTGAATCAATGGAAATCAATGTAGAAGATTATCCAGAATTAGAAGGAATGACTGAAGAAGAAATGACTGATTATATAATGTGTAATGCCTCTGATATGAAACCTACTAATGGAGAGTGGTATGATTCCTTATATGAGGAATTATCACAAATGGACGTCACTCGTGAGAAAATCTCAAGTGAGGAATCAGACATTGTAGTTGAAGGTTTTAATTAATCTTTACAAAACAAAAAAGAGAGTTAATATTTTAACTCTCTTTTTTATTTACTTAAACTTTGCTATACTTTTAAATTTATCTTGAATTGATTTAATTTGATTTAAAGCGTCTTTATATTCGTCCACAACTTTTTCATCAGCTTTGAAATTCATTATCACATCACAATATGGACATTGTGATATAGGGTTTTTCATAATAAACTCAATAGTTAATCCTAATGGTTTTCCACATCCCGGACAAGGTAACGCCATATTATATTATTTTGTTTTATCTATGTGACCGGAATCATCTAGTTTTTGAATTAACATCTCAACAAGTCGAGAGACAGCTTCTGGCTTTTCATCTTTTTTAAATCTAACCTTTACTGTAGCCATACCAGCTTTATTATCAGAATTAGGAGCATTGCTATCAACTGATATATTTGTTACGGTGTGTGTATATTCCGAGGCAGTTGAAACACCTAAACTTTTACAAGTAGCATCATCAACCTCACCAGTTTCTTCTAATTTTTTTGATTTTTGATATCTGATTAGGGTCGCTTTACATTTCGGACCAACAACTCCATCAACTCCATTCTTATTAGCTCCGGTGTTACCCAACATACTAGCGTAAGGTTCTCCTAATTTACATAGTGCTCCTTGTACACCTCGTATTGTTTGATCCTCTATCTTTTTAAATATAGGTAGAATATCTTCTTTAAGAGAAGATGGTGTTCTATCATCTGATGCTAATAAACGAATATCAAAATTGATATCCATTTCTTCCAATCCCATAGAGGAGTGGTCAGCTAGGATATAAAGTGGTATACTAACTTCCTTATCACCAATTATAAAAGTTTTTGTGAATGGAATACCATCAGGAGTAAAATACTTTGATAGTGTATTAATATGTTGTCTTTCTTGAATACCTAAAACTATAAGAGCGGCTTCTTGTAAGCCGCCCAATAGTTCTTCTAAATTTATTTTTGCCATCTTTACTATTAAATATTAATATTAATATTCATTATTGTTACTTTAGTTTAGTCTGGTCAAATTTATTTTTTTGTCCAATCGTTATTTGCTAAAGAAGCAGTACCACCTTGACCTGGTTGAACAGATGGTTCAATCATTAGGTTTAACATATCATTTAACTTGTTCATACCCTCTGTTACTGGCATTTGTTCAGCGTGAATTTTAACTTCATATTTTGCTGAGTTATCAGTACTTCTTGTATTTTCTTTATGTGTTGCGATTTTACCTTGCATTGCTACAGAGTATTTCATTCCCCAGAAGCCACCTTCAGCACTTGCTTGAATACTTGCTTCAGCATCATCACTTGATTTAGTCATTTCAGTAGTTTTAACTTCCATTGTAAAGTTAATATCAGCTGTTTTGATAGCTAATGAAGGAAGTGGTACTAATGGTAACATTGGTATCATAGATGTGATTACTTGTAACTCTTGTTTACCAGTATCTGGATTAGTTACATATCTGTTTAATTGAACATCCAAACTACGAGTTTTCTTTTTACCGGTTGGTTTAAATTCACCTGCTCTTGGATGACCTACTGGATATTTTTCAGTTTCAGATAAAATATCTTCAAATGCTACATCTGAAATGTATTTCCATGTAACATCATTTAATTGAGCTTGTCCTTTAGCCATTCCGACTAATGGTTGTACGATTAGGTCCTCAATCGGTAGACCTGCAAATTGTTGAGCGATTTCTCCTGCCATTTTTTTGTTTTTTTTTATTGGAACAAAGTTCCTATATTTACCCTTTGAGGTAATAAATTATTATAAAGCACAATTCATTAAATGTTGAACCATCTTTTATAATTTTATATATCAAATGAAAAAAGTCAAAAAATGACTTTTTTCTGAAAAAAACACATATCTACATTATATTCCTTATATTTACATGATGATTAAAAATGTACCTGTTATAAAAATTACACAATCTAGTTTTGTTGAAAACCTAAGTCTTAGGGTTTTGAACGTGCGTAGGTATAGAAATAAAATAGAAAGAAGAAAAAATAAAATCAAAAGTTTATTTGGATTATGAGTGATGAGAAATGGATACCAACCAGTAATATACTAATGGACACTCTCTTTAAAGAAGGTATACCTAAAGATAAATTAACACTTCTTATAGGACAATCAGGAGTTGGTAACTCTTATTTATTTAAGATGCAAAAAAGTTGGATTAGAGCTCATAATAGAAAAGAGACTATCAAAAGATTATTTATATGACATTAGATGAATTAAAGTCTTTAAGACATAGTGAAATAGTTGTTATTACTAAAGTAGATGAAAAGATAACTGAGTATCATAACTATCAAGTAGGTGATGAATTACTATTTATAGATATAAATGGTGATGTGGTTAATTTTGTTAGAAAAGGTGAAGTCCCGGTGATAGCTCATTTCTCTTATGAGTTTTGTCACTATATTGAAAGAAAGATTAAAATAGAGAGAGAAAATAAATTAATAAGTTTAGGAATATGAAATTAGATTCAAAATTAATAGATATAGGTGTAGATGAAGGTTTAATTATATTATTACACTCTAAAACAAAACTAAAACATCGGGAGATTGAATCAGCTAAGTTGATTACAAGTTCTGATAAAAAATATTTGGTTCAATTAGATTTACTAAGAGGTGATAATAAAAGCTCTAGACAAATGGTTCTTAATATCGACAAAGATAGAATTCGTGAATTAAAATTGAAAATGATTTTTAACTAAACTAAATTAGTTAAAAATAATAAAATGTATATGATGAAGAAAATACTTATAGTTGATGATGAAGAAGATATACTAAATTTCCTATCCTATCATTTTAAAAAGATTGGGTTCTCAGTAACAACCGCTGAAGATGGTGTCAAAGGTTTATTGGAATTTGATAAAGAAGAGTTTGATATTATCATATCCGATATAAGAATGCCAAATATGGGTGGTGTGGAAATGTGTACTGAAATGAAAAAAAGAAGTAAATCAACTCCATTTGTATTTTTAACAGCCGTAACAGATGATTATAAGATATTATATGCTATGATGTCAGGAGCTGACCAAATTGTAGATAAACCAATAAGATTAGATTATTTAACAAGTATAGTCAATGGTTTATTAGAGAACAATTAATCTTCTCTATCTCTTTGATAAAATGGTGGAATATTTACACCTAAGAAATCTCCAAATCTTCTTATAGCCCCACGATAAGTACCTTTTCTAAAATCTCCTTGAGTTGATTTTAATATATAACCTCTAGTTTTTTTGTTCCTATCCATATCATTCCAAAGTAAACCAGTAACATAATCATATCTTGAGAATGTATCCATATAAGGATAACTCGCATATTCCAACTTCTTAATCTTAGTAGACATTTTAAGATCATTTGATTTACCTTGGTAAACAACTTGTCTTTCATAAACACCACCAGATTTTCTATAAGCCCAATCTTTCTTACTAGCAAAGTCCATCATTACTTTTTCTTGATGATCTTTACTAGTATATACTCTATCCATATAATAAGTAAATCCTAAGTCAGGATCACAACTATGTATCTTCCAAACTAAAGATCTAGCAACTATTTTATTACCAGATTTCATTATTAGTAAATTAACAGACTCTGGATTTTTAGTATAAATATCAAAGTAGTTTCTATCAACCATACAAGAACTACCCAATGAACCACCGCTGTAGCAGTTTTCAGATTTATACCATTTACTAATTTCATCACCACTTACCAATTCAATCTTTTCCTTCATATCATCTTGAATAGCCTTAATATCATTTACAAAATCTTCTATTTGAGCATCAGTAGTAGATGGTAAAACTTTTTTTACAAACTTACCTATCTTAATAGCATTTTTATTACCACTATAAATTGATAAGTGAGTTAGTTTATTTACTTCATTGTTATAGATACTATCATGATGTCTTTTGTTAGGATTAGATTGTATATCTTTATCACCAATTTCAGCACCATATGTTTTTAGAATCTTTTCTAGCGCTTTACCCATTGGGTGGAATGTTAAATATCCAACATCTTCTGACGAGTTAATAAATGTAATATCAGTAGGTAAATCCTCTAACTCAAGTTCTAAAAGTTTTGTAGCAATTTCAGAATCCTTTTCTTTAAGCATACTTAGTTGTTCTCTGAATGGAGGGGAGTAATAAAGAACCGACTCATTTAAACTATTAAATTCATTAAATTTTTTAATCATAGCGTATATATTAATTATATTAATTATATTTGTATGTCAGGTGGTGAAATAAAATTATATAAAATTAGAAATCGCAGAAAATAAACAACAACTAATAGGTCAGTATTGGGATATAATGAGAGAATCAGGTATTCCTAATTACCTTTATTTAAATAATGAACTGGTTATCATAAACACCATTGAAAAACGAAAACGTAGAAATGGTGCAAAAATTGACCAAGTTTATTATCACTTAGAAGATGGTAGGTCATTACATGCTACCTTCTTTCGTAAGGTGAGTAATGAAGAAATATACATGATGAAACGAGAAATAAAAATTAATAAAATTCTAAATGATTAAAAACTTCTTTTATAAAATGTTTAAACTCTCTGAGTTAAAAACAATTGAAATACAATTCTATTTGTGTGCTATGTACTTTGATGGATTAGATATCAGTATTAACATACTTAAAGAAAAAACATACTTCCAATTTTATTTGGATTTATACATATTAAAACTAGACCTTGATTTTTCAAGAAGATGTCACCACCAAGGAATTAGATTAAACTTTTCTATATTCAATGTTAACTTTGATTTCAGTAAATATGATATCAGACATTGGGATGATGAATTAAACGATTATGAAAGATAAAATTTATATAACACCAATGTTTCCTTATCCATCCGGTAGTGGATTACACATTGGACATTTTTACAACTATGCTATCATAGATTCATATTGTAATTACTGGAGATACAAAGGAAATGAAGTGTTTCAACCTTTTGGGTATGACTCATTTGGATTGCCTGCAGAAAACTATGCTAAAAAAGTAGGTAGAGATCCTAAAGATGTTACCTATGAAAATATTAGTAAGTTTAGGATTCAGATGGATAAGATGGAAACAAAATATGAAGAGTTGTTGATAACATCGGACACATCGTATCAGAAGTGGACTCAATGGTTGTTTACTAAGTTGAAAGAACACGGATTGGCTTATAAGAAAGATGGTGAGGTTAATTGGTGTCCTTCTTGTGAAACCGTATTGGCAAGAGAACAAGTTAAAAATGAATGTTGTGATAGATGTTCTAGTCCAATAGAATCTAAATCCATGAACCAATGGTATTTTAAGATTACTGACTACAAAGATCGTTTGATTAAAAATTTGGATACTATTGATTATCCAAAATCTACAATCAACGCTCAAGGAAAATGGTTGGAGAATTTGCATGACTGGTGTGTTTCTCGACAAAGAAGTTGGGGTTGTCCAATTCCAATTGAAGAAGAAACAGACACATTGGATACTTTTGTAGATTCTTCTTTTTATTTTATTAGATATTGTGATCCTACAAATGAAAATGAATTGTGTTCTAAAGAAAAATATAAACAAGTAGATGTTTATATTGGTGGTAACGAACACGCTTGTATGCACTTGATTTATGCTAGATTTATTAATATGTTTTTGTATGATATTGGAGTTGTTTCTGAAGAAGAACCATTTAAGAAAGTAATACATCAAGGAATGATATTGAAAGATGGTGAGAAGATGGCTAAATCAAAGGGTAATGTAATTAACCCTGATGATTATGACTCTGATGAATTGAAATTTTATTTGATGTTTATTGGTCACTACTTTGATGGTGGAACTTGGTCAGACCAAAATATCTCAGGTATTAAAAGATTTATCAATAGATTCAAAGAGTGGATGTCTAGAGAAGGTGAAGATGTTATTGATATTGAATCTTTTAAGACAAAAGTATTTAATTATACAGAATCATTTAAGTTTAATAAAGTGGTTAGTGAGTTTATGACTTTGGTCAATCAAAATAGAACAAAAAATATAACACCTGAAATAAAAAAAGAATTGATTGATATAATTAAAATTTATATGCCAAGTTTGTTAATTTAATAGATAATATGGGAATAAAAGATATAATAAAAGTCGAACAAATAAAAGATGTGAAATTCGCAAATAAACTTTATGCTAATCTTTGTAATTTAGTTTGGTATGATTATATAAACGATATAGTAATCAGTTTATCTTGGCGTGGGTCCGGTGGCTTTGTAGCCGGTATCAGAAACACTTTATTAAATACCAATGAAGATTATATGGACTTTTATTGTGCAGGTGATGAAGGCATCGTAGATGAAGAAATAGAAACACTATTCAATGAGAACGGTATTATCCTATTTGAAAACTTTTATGAATCACATTCAGATATGAATGAAGAAGAAAAAGTTGAATCATTTAAGAAAAGTAATCCTATCGTAGTTGCTTATAATAGAGATAAAAGTCTCAATAAAATCTTATAACTATTAAGTTGTCATATTAAAGTTCGATGATGTTGAACCAACTAAATTTGAACCACTTATAGTAACTGAATAAGTTAAACCTGATTGACCATGTAAATAATTATAACTATTTCTATTTATAAGTTCTTTTGTTACACCTGAGTTAAATCCAGTATTATATATTTGGTGACCATCGTTATTATATATTTTACCTGACTCTTTTATAGTAACTTGATAAATATCAACACCTTCAATTAAATCCCATGATAAACTTAATGTTTTTCTACTCAAATTAAAAGAGTCTGGTGTGCTTAAAACACTATAAGTAGCGTTTAATGAGGTAGATGGTGCTTGAAAGCATTTAACTCTATTATCCCAATTTGATATATATTGCACAGTACTACCATTTGTCCAAGTAATTATATCAGATGAAGTAATACTTGGTGATCCAATTCCCAATACACCAGTTTCTTCTCTTCTAATAGACCAACTAAAATCTGTAGAATTAGCATTTGCTGATAATGAATATCCGTAATAAATAGATGGGGTGGCGTAGTCTTTTCTTAAATAATTTGTTAAATCCATTTTTATTTTATAGTTTAACTTATATATTAAAAATGATTATACATATTTTGATAATACTTTTTACAATTTCTGAAATACTTGATTTTCTAAATTATAATATTTCAATTCCATAAACTTCTCAATAAGTTCAGGACTACCATAAGTTTGAATACGATAATGGTCTAATCCAATTACAATACCACCTTTAGGCATTTCATTAACAATCTTTAAGTAGAACGACATTAGTTTGTCTGATGTTCTAAATGGTGTATAAAAATAAATAAAGTTATACTTAGAAAAGTCTTGATTCATAATATCATCATGTATTAATTCTAACTGATTATCCCAATATTTAATTAGGTTGTTATTTAAGTAATCAAGGTATATTTTATACTTTTCAATTCCTGTAAAAGTAAACTTCTTATCAGTGAATTCCTTTGATTGTAAATAAAGGTCAAATAATATTGTACCTAGTCCAATACCAGCATCACACATATTTATTTCATCAGGAAGTAAATTATTACTTTGTAGACTTTTAAGAAGACCGATATTATTTTTAATATTTGATTGTATATAATACCACTCTCCAGATTCGATGAATTCATCTGAATCACTAACTTGTAATTTATAAGATGATTCTAAATAATCATTTAATATACTTGATTCTACCATAGTTTTATATATTCAATATTCTTCCTTAGGTAGATAGAAAAATAATGATTATATTTACAGATTAAATGATTTTATTCAATGAGTATTTTGTATTTTATTCCCTTAATTAGTTTGTTATTTATTTTTATAGCAAACAAAACTCCTAATAGTAAATGGACTTTTGTTCTTGGATCAATTGGAGTTTATAGTTTATTAGTCTCAATTATTTTAATTATCGGTGGATGGTAAACTATTATCTTGAAGTAATGAAAAATAATGTCAGTATCTGTTTAGATTCCGATATTGGATATCACCATCATTTTAATGTAGGTGATGTTCTTTTAATTGTAATGGATAATGATTTAGGTATTACATTAAAACACGATTGTATAGAAGTTGTTAATCCAACATTCAAATTAGATTGGGATAAGACTTGTAGTGCTAGGTTATCAACAACCTCTTGTATCAACAAAGGTGTAATGGTGGATATAACAAAGAATGTAGATAGAGATTTTAAATTAAAACAAATAGGAATATGACATCAGATGAAATAAAATCTTTACTCGAAGAAGTCTTCTTTGAAGATGAATATGAGATTAGTGAGAAAGAGTATGAGAAATACGAACAATCTTTGAAAAGATTCTATCTGAAAGTTTATTCAGAAAAGTTAAAACACCATACCCCTATGATAAATATACAAAACTATGTAATAGGTACCACTATACTTGATGATGTTTGGGAAATGATATGGAGTTTACCAAATCAAAATTATTATATGAAGATACCAGGAACAAGTAATAAAAGAAATCTAAAGGATGTTGGTGATCCAAAAGTATTTTTAATGATGTCAAAGGAAAAATTAAAAGATATTTTATTAATCAATAAGTTGAATAATAATCTGATGTCTGATATGAAAAATATGTCAGAAGACTCTACAAGGGTTATAAGAGATTTTAAATTAAAAAATTTAGTATGAAAGAATTATATGGTAATAGCCAAAAGGATCCGGTTTACGGATATTTAGAAAACCCTCGTGAATTATTATTCATTGATATGGATGGAGTTTTAGCAGACGCTGAAGGTGGAATGAAAGAATGGAGTGATAAGTTAGGATTATCTACTAAAGAACTCTTTGATAAAAAGTTTTATCATGTACCTGGCTTTTATGCAGACTTACCTTTAATTGAAGGAGCAGTTGATGCTTTCAATAAGTTAGCTGAGAAGTATGAGGTTTATATTTTAACAGCACCATCTTGGGAGAATCCATCTTGTTATACTGATAAGAGACTATGGGTTGAGAAATACTTAGGTGATGCTGCTTATAAAAGATTAATCATTTCAAATGATAAAAGTTTATTCACAGGTAGAGCTTTGATTGATGATAGAATGAAATATGGTGTGACTAAATTTAAGGGAGAACATATTCATTTTGGTTCTGAGAATTTTCCGGGTTGGGAATCTGTATTAAAATATTTGATGTGATAGTGTTGAAGTTTATACAAGTAGTGGTACTTTTGGTGGCTCTTTTTGTGATGATAGGTGCATTTTATAGATTCATTCAAGGGAATCGTAAGCATAGTAAAAGAATGAAAAAGTTAGATCAGTGGTCTCAATTTCACAAGCAATTGATGGACTGGTCAAACGAGATTACTGATCCTAGTGTTAAAGTTGATTTTATTAACGAGTGTGTTAGTAAATTGGTTTTAACTTCTGGTAATTCAATCGGTGATAGATTTGATAAAGATATGTTAGATGATTGGGACATTGATGAGTCAAAGAAAAATATCTGTGATAAGTGGGGTAAACATATTCCTTCTTTATTACAGGAAATGAGAGATAATAAACTAAATCAAATACTATGACTATAGACGAAATGATTGAAAGATGTCCGGATATTGTTAAGATAACTCCGGAGGATATGATAGAGGTTTCCAATACTAAATTAAATCTAACACTAGATATAAATAAAACTTGGGCTGATAATGGCTATGATGATTTAGATGGAATTGAAATGGTAATGGAATTAGAAAAAAGGTTAGACATTTCTATCACAGATGATGTAGCTGAAACTTTTACACAAGGTGGTAATAAACCTCCGGTATTTAAATCATATCTTCGTAATAAGAAAATTGAAGAATTGGGTTTATGAATTGGTGTTTTATAAAACATAGTTGGGAGTATAAAGAAGAAATGATTACTTATTAAAATTAGTTGTGATTAATTCTGACGGCACGAAGTTTAAAAAATTTTCCAGTGGTCTTACCCACCACATTTTTTAACTTTTTTTAATTTTTTTACTTCTAGCAATAACGCATCCATCATTGTTTGAAAGAACAACTGTAGGTTTATTATTTAAATGGGGTTAAATAACCTGAAAAGTAAACAATAAGTGATATAATACCTGCTGCTCCTTTAAGGTTTTCCAGTTCTGACATATCATATAATTCAAACTCATAACTATCTGGATCTGTTCCTCCCGAAGTAATTAATTGTTCCATCTCAATTTTAGCCAAATGTAAACCATGTTCAGATAAAAAGTCTTCTAATCTAAGTAATGAATCTTCACATATTTGTTTTTGTTCTTTAGTTTTAAGTGAAGTAATTTCTATTTGAAATTCAAAAATAGAATCATCAATATACTTACTAGTATGTGAAACAACACCACTATCATCTAATTCTAATAAGATATCTTTAACATCCGGTTCTAACTCTTTATACTTTCTTTCTGATTCGATTTCAAATTTATTAGGAGGATAAGATTCAAATAATTTATATTCCTTTATATGTTTCATATTAGTTTCTTTCTTCGAATATCTTTTCAAGGTATAAGTAAATATACTTTCTATATCTCTTTATTGTTTTCTCATCACAATATCTTTTGATATCATTCCATAACATTTTATGTTCTACTGGTCTACCACCACGGTGTTCAGAATCTAAATCTTTTATAGCCGTTTCCATAGTTCTATTTGTTTTAGATAAACCATTTGCAATAGTAAAAGAGAAAGCCATCACTTCTTCTTTATTAGAGAAATAAGATTTTCTATCTAATGGACTTGGTAATTCATAATCTACAATACCTTTTCTTAGACTTTGTTCTTGATGAACTCTTTCATGTCCAATGATATCTAACATAATTTCTTTGAAGTTAGGTATAAACCTTGGAGCATTTGGATCTGATAAAACAAACATCGCTCTTCTTCTAATTGGATTGAATAGTGCAAAGAAAGGAACACCTCTTCTTGGTGGTGCCGTTTTCTTATTTTCTTCACTTAATGAATTATAGAATTCGTCATAGTCAACTACATCGAAGTCGTTTCTTTGTCCGAACTCAACTGCTGATTCAAATGAATTAACGATTGCCTCATCTTCTATCTTAGATGGCATGATGACTGCTTCGAATAGTTTAAAAAGTTTTATATGTTTCATATGTTATATATTAATTATTAAAATCTTTTCCTTAACTTTGTTGTAAATAAGCAATAAAAGAAATATGAGTAATTGGAAAGTAAGTAAAGAAAAAATAGAACTATTCGTTCATCCTAATGCAGACGCATTAGAACTTGGTAAAGTCGGTGCCTACCAAGTAGTTGTACAAAAAGGATTGTACCAAACCGGTGATGAAATTATTTTCGTGCCTGAAAAGTCTATCCTAACCGGACAGATTAAATCTGAATATGAAAACTACCTAAGTGGTTCTGATAAGAACAGAGTTAAGTCTGTTCGTCTTAGAAATGAAATATCTTGTGGTATTATCATACCTAAACATTTAGCACCTAACTTTGATTCATATGAAATTGGTGTAGACGTATCTAATGATTTAGGTATTACTAAATACGAACCACCAATCCCTACTCAATTAGCTGGTCAAGTTAAAGCATTTGATATGCCATTCGTTGGTAGTCATGATTGTGAACACGCTAATGTTTATGTAAATGATTTAGTACAAGGTGAAAGAGTTGTTGTAACTGAAAAAGTTCACGGTTCTCAATTCATTCTTGCTCATGATATTGACACTAATCAAACCATTGTTTCTTCTAAAGGTATGTTGAAACAAGGTCTTTCTATTGAAGAGTCTGATACTAATACTTATTGGATGGCGGCTAAGAATGATTTAATAGTTGAAAAGATTATTAGTAACTTTACTAGTGGTGTTGTTCAAATATTCGGTGAAGTTATTCCGGTTCAAGGTGGTTACTCATATGGACAAAGTAAACCAACATCTAGATTATTTGATGTTAGACTTAATGGTGTTTCTATTCCTTATGACAAAGTTCCTAAAGAACTATTGGATATGTGGACTCCTGTTATTTACGATGGAGTAATTGAGTTGATTGAAAAAGAAGTTGTTATTTACGAAGATGTGGAATTGGATATTCGTAAAACAAGAATTGACTATATTCTTCCAAAAGAGATAGTTGATTTGTGTAAAGGTAATGAGTTGGTATCTGGTAAAGAAGTTCATATCCGTGAAGGTGTTGTTCTAAGACCTTACATTGATAGGGTTGCTAAAGACCGTACTAAATTAAGATTAAAGATTATTAATCCTAAGTACAAAGAAACTGGAGAAGAAATTAATTAAAAAAAAATCTATAAATATGAAAAAAACGTTAGTTGCTGTAGGGATTCTTATGATATCCCTTGTTAGTTGTTCTGTTGATAAAGAAATTATCACTAAGGATGAATTTGTTAAATGGTCTGTAAAGGGTGATAGCATTTATTATAATAGTAAGTCGGTGGCTTATTATGACCATTCTGAATATGAATTAAACCCTGGTCATGGTAAACATGCCAAAACTATTCAAGAGTTATCCATAACTCAATTAGTGTTGGATGTTAAAACAGATGAATTAATTAAATACATTCA
>Ga0114969_10002793_pt1 | contig 14248 bp, 12 predicted proteins | sample M_130807_MF_Meta_FD_87316 | JGI IMG/M metagenome (GOLD analysis project Ga0114969, IMG submission 87316) | Freshwater microbial communities from Lake Montjoie, Canada to study carbon cycling - M_130807_MF_MetaG | ecosystem: Environmental > Aquatic > Freshwater > Lake | place: Lake Montjoie...
CGCGAGAGCCGAGCCGATCGGCGCCCAGGCGACGCCCTTCCACGCGGGATCGTCGTAGCCGAGTTCCTTGCCCTCGGGCCAGAAGAAGCGCCAGCCGCCGTTCGGCTGCCACTTCGCGTCGTACTTGCCCTCGAGGTTGCGCGGGTCGACGAAGCGCAGGCCGTCGACTTCACCCTTGAACGTCCAGTTGAAGTCCTCGGGCTTCCCGTCGAAGAACGGTCCGTCGTCCTGGCTCATGTCGGAGCCGAGGAAGCCGTCCGAGCGGTTCGACGGGCTGACCGAGCGCGCGCGGCGCAGCGCCGGCACGTAGGCCCAGGCCTGGTCGCGCTTGTTCGAGTCGCGATAGCGCCAGGCGAGCGCCGAGGTGCCGTTGAGATCGGCCGGCGCCTGGGTCTCGATGAGCCCCTGCGAGAGGAAGTTCTGCGGGTTTTCGATCTGGCGCTTCGCGGGCTGGCCGTCGTAGTAGAAGAAGTGCACGTCCTGGTCCGAGCGCCGTTCGAGCGACGTCGCCCCGACCCAGTTCACCTGCGACTGGGCGTGCAGGTTGCCGTAGGACAGGGTCATGTAGAAGTAGTTCCATACCGCCTTGGCCGCGGCCCTGGGATCGGCCGGATCGATCTTCGGGAACGGGAATCCGTAGATGCTCGGCGGCAGTTTGCCGGTCGACTTCTCGATGATCCCGCCGTCGGCGTCGAGGTCGAAGCGCCCGGCGTTCTTCTCGCTCGCGGTGGCGAAGTCGGGCGGGAAGTTGAAGCCCTTCCACTCGACGACCTTGTTCTCGTATTCACCCTTGCAGTAGTGGGCGAGGATCTCCTCCGGCAGCAGTCCCTCGGCCGACTTGCAGTTGTCCTTGCCGAGCGTCGACCCGACGGCGGGGCCTGCACCGGCGTCGGCCCGGGCTGCGACGGGGGCGAGCAACGCGCCCGCGGAAAGCGCTAGGGCGAGGGCGATTCTCGATCTGGTCTTCACGAGCATGGCGTCGGTTCTCCGTTCGAGTCCGACGGTCCGTAAACTTCGGACCGTCGCACGCAAGGGGGCGGACGGGAAGAGGCCGGCGGACCGGCACGTCCACCCTTATTCCCGGTCCCGGCCCGCACGGTCAAGGCGACCCGGAATCCCCGTGTCGGCTCGCCGGCGCAAGCGGGCGCTCGGGGGGGGGCTCGCGCCGGGAGATTCCTCCAGGGAGCCGGCACGAACCGGCCCTGTCCGCCGCGCCGCGGCGCCGGCCGCAACTCCTCATGTCCTCCTTGCCCTGGGCCGCTTGCGGGGATGTGGTAAGCCGCACCGTGGCCAGGGCGCGCAGCACCTTCGTCTGCCAGCAATGTGGCTCGCAGTTCTCCAAGTGGGTCGGCCGCTGTCCCGAGTGCGACACCTGGGAGAGCGTTGTCGAGGAGGTCGCCGTACCGCGCTCGGCTGCGGCCTCGCAGCGCACCTCGATCGCGATCGGTGCGGCGCGCGACGCGAAGCCGATACCGCTCTCGAGCGTCGCGCCCCAGGCCGGCAAGCGGCTGTCCTCCGGGCTCGCCGAACTCGACCGGGTGCTCGGCGGCGGCATCGTCGCCGGCTCGGCGACGCTGCTCGGCGGCGACCCGGGCATCGGAAAGTCGACGATCTCGCTGCAGGTCCTCGGCGAATTGGGGCGACGCGGCCTGAAGGCGCTCTACGTGAGCGGCGAGGAGTCCCCCGAGCAGGTGAAGCTCCGCGCCGACCGGCTCGGCAGCGGCGGCGACGTCCTGATCCTGCCCGAGACCTGCGTCGAGGAGGTGCTCGCACAGATCGAGGCGGTCGATCCCGCCGTGGTGCTGGTCGACTCGATCCAGACCATGCACTCGCGCGAACTCACCTCGGCGCCCGGCAGCGTCGGGCAGGTGCGCGAGTGCGCGGCGGCGCTCGTCACGATGGCGAAGACGTCGGGGCGGCCGACGATCCTGATCGGTCACGTGACCAAGGAGGGCACGATCGCCGGGCCGAGGGTGCTCGAGCACGTCGTCGACACGGTACTCTACTTCGAGGGCGACTCCGACGGCGGACTGCGACTGCTGCGCGCGGTCAAGAACCGCTTCGGTCCGACCAACGAGGTCGGCGTCTTCGAGATGGGCGAGGGCGGCCTGCGCGACGTCGCGAATCCCTCCGCCGTGCTGCTCGCCGAGCGGCCCAAGGGGGCGCCGGGATCGGTTGTCTTTCCGACGGTCGAGGGGACGCGGCCGCTGCTGGTCGAGGTCCAGGCGCTCGCCGCAAAGTCCGCCCTTGCGATGCCGCGCCGCACCACCCTCGGGCTCGACTCGAACCGCGTCGCGGTGCTGACTGCGATCGTCGACAAGCGCGCCGGACTCAAGCTCTACGAGCACGATCTCTTCGTCAGCATCGCCGGCGGCATCCGCGTGACCGAGCCGGCGGCCGACCTCGCGATCATCGCAGCGATCGGCTCGAGCGCGAGCGACCAGCCGCTCCCGGGCGATCTCGTCCTGTTCGGCGAGGTCGGACTCGCCGGCGAGGTGCGCGCCGTACGCCACGCCGACACGCGCCTGCGCGAGGCCGCGAAGCTCGGCTTCACGCGCGCGATCGTCCCCGCCGCGACTGCGCGATCGGTGAAGGCACCCGAGGGCCTGCAGGTGACCGGCGTCGCCTCGGTCGGCGAACTCTGGGGCGAGCTGTTCCGGGCGCGGCGGCCGCGCGCCCAGTCCCTCGATACCTGAGGCGAACCGGGCGGACTCAGACCGCGACAACGCGACGACGGAGGAAGTCGAGCACCAGCACCGTCGCGGCCGGGCCCTCGAGGTCGACTGGGATCACGTGACCGCTGCGCTCGAGCACGTGGAACTCCGGCGAGGCCGCGGCCATGCGCCGGGTGAGCCAGCGTGCGCCCGAGATCGGGCAGACCCGGTCGCGACGCGCATGCACGACGAGGATCGGGAGCGAAGTCGACCGCCCCTCGCGGCGGATGCGGCGGCGCACGCTGCGGCGCAGCCGGTCGAACGAGAGCGCCGCGTCCACCGTCACCGGGGCCGACTTCGGATGCGCGGCACGCGCGACGTCGTCGCGGATGTCGCTCTCGGACTTGTCGAGCCGGCGGGCGCGCAGGCGTCGGGGCGCGAGCCAGTCGACGGTGCGCAGGGTCGCGCGCAGCCGGGCCGGCAGGCTGATGGCCGGCGAGAGCGTGACCAGCGCCGCGAGCCGTCGCGGCTCGGCGAGCGCGAGGTCGAGGCCGAGCAGCGCCCCCATCGAGAGTCCGACGACCGCAACACGACCATCACCGTGGGTCCGCGCCAGCTCCTCGAAACCGTCGCGGACGGCCGCGCGCCAGGCCTCCTGATGGTTCGGTTCGTCGGGCAATGCCGCGCCGTGGCCGGGCAGGCGAAGACCGACGACGTCCCAACCTGCGGCCGCGAGCGGTGCCGCGAGCGGCTCCATTTCCTGGGGCGTTCCGGTGAAGCCATGCACCAGCAGCACGCCGCCCCGGCGTCCACCTCGGATCTCGAAAGCGTCGCTCATCAGGATCCGGCGGCGGACGTCGCCGTCCTCAGATCGTCGGCAGCGACTCGACCTTCTGCCGATCCACGGCGATCTGCGCCTTCTGCTTGAGTTCGTTCAGGTAGCGCGTGAACACCCCCGCGCGGCGCTGCTCCAGCATGGACTTGCGCATGGCCGGCACCTGCTTGGTGATCTCCTCGTCGCCGGGCTTCTGGACCTCGCCGAGTTCCATCGCGATCCAGTCGCCGGCCACCTCGACCGGCTGGTCGGCAAGGCGATTCACGTCGGTCAGGGCGAACGCCTTCTCCTTGAATACGGTGCCGGCGCCCAGCCCGGGAACGAAGGGGCCGCCCCGGGTGAAGGCATCGGTCTTCTCGACCTCGCCCCGGAGTGCGCCGGCCGCCTTGAACAGCGAGCCGTCGCTCTTTGCCGTGGCGACGAGCTTGTCGGCGGCCGCACGCGCGAGCTTGCTGCCCTCTTGCAGGCGATAGGCGGTCTCGACCTGTTCCTTCACCGAGTCGAAGGCCTTCGGCGCGGGCGCCACCTTCTCGACCATGCGGGCCACGACCCAGGTGCCATTCGCGTCGATCGGCACGGTCAGGCCGCCGGGCGCGAGGTCCCATACCGCGTTGTTCACGGCAAAGGCGGCTCCGACGCCCGGGAGCGAGCCGCCGCGCCCGATAGGCTCGGGGCGATCGACCTGGAGGCCGCGCGCCTGCGCGATCTCGTCGGGAGACTTGCCCCCCGCCCAGGCCGCCTGGTCCTGCTTGGCGAGCGCGAGCACCGCCTCCTTGGCGCGCGAGTCGGAGATCGACTTCGCGATGTCGGCCCGCACCTCGTCGAGCAACTGCTGGCGCTCTTGGTGGACCTCCTCGACCTGGACCAGGTGGAAGCCGAAGGGCGTCTCGACGATCTCGCTCAACTGGCCGGGCTGGAGCGCGAAGGCGGCGTCCTCGAAGGACTTGACCATCCTGCCCTTGCCGAAGAAGCCGAGTTCGCCGCCCTGGACGGCCGATCCGGCGTCCTCGGAGTGCTCGCGGGCGACCTTTTCGAAGCTCGCCCCGTCCTGGATCTGCTTGCGGTAGCCCTCGACCTTCTTGCGGGCAGCCGCGCGGGTCTCGGCGTCGGCGTCCTCGCCGGCCTTCACGAGAATGTGGCGCGCCCGAACCTCGGCCTGCTGGGTGTAACGATCGGCGAGATGGGCCTGGTACTCGTCGGCAATCTCGAGGTCGGTCGCCGCGACGGCCGCAGCGACCTTCTCGGCCGGGTAGGCGATCATCTCGATCCTGACCCGTTCCGGGTAGGAATAGCGGCCGACGTTGGCTTCGTAGAACTGCTTGAGGACCTCGCCGCTCACCGGGACCTGCAGGGTATAGTCCGAAGCCTTCACCTTCACGTAGGCGATGCTGCGTTTTTCGTCACGCGACAGGATCGCGTCACGGACGGCGCTGTCGTCGATGGTCACGCCGTCCCAGACCACGTTCTGGAGCCGCTCGATCGCGAGTTCCTTGCGCATCCCGTCCTCGAACTCGGCCGGGGAGAGGTTCGCGTAGCGCAGCGCCCGGAGGTAGTTCTCCTTGCTGAACCGGCCTCCGACGAGGAAGGACGGGTTCGTCGCGATCGAGTCGCGCAGTTCCTGGTCGCCGATCGTGAGCCCGAGCTTGTCGGCCCGGTCGGCGAGGACCTCCCGGTCGATCAGGCTGTCGAGGGCCTTCTGCCGCAGATTCAGCCCCTTGCGTAGTTCCGGGGTGAATTGGCCCTTGAGTGCGTCCCGGTAGGTCTGGACCAGGTTATTCTCGGCCCGCAGGAGTTGGACCTGATCGACGGGCCGGCCGTTCACGGTGGCCACCTCGTTGACCGTCTGGCCGGCGTTGATGCCGACCCCCACCCCCCAGAAGGTGAAGACACCGATGATCAAGGCGAGGGTCACCCAGACCGCCTTGGAGTTCTTGTGCGCGCGAAGGACGTGCAGCATGGGGGCGGAGACTAATCCGGACGGCGGCTCCGGGCAACGCGCGACTCACGATCCCGAAAACGGTCACGGAGAGCCTTCGATTCGGCTGGTCGGCGCGACCCGCCGCGCTCGCTCGCATCACTCTTGCGCGACTCGCCCGCTGCGCGCCGTAGCGGCGCGATCGACGCATCCGAATTCGATACGAATTCGGTGCGAAAACCTCGCCGGGCCGTTGCCGCGCCGAGCGGCATTTGGTAGGGCAACGCTGCTTCGCCGAGCCCGCTGCGCGTGTGGCGGCCAGACCGGAGCGGGGGGCGCGGTCGACCATGATCTTCGATTCGCTGCTGGGTTGGTTCTCCAATGACCTCGCGATCGACCTCGGAACCGCGAACACCCTGATCTATCTCAAGGGCCAGGGCATCGTCTGCAACGAGCCCTCGGTAGTCGCCGTCCAAAAGGAGCGTTCGAGCGGCCGGCGCGTGCTCGCGGTCGGCGCTGAAGCCAAGCGCATGCTCGGCCGCACGCCGGGCAACATCGTCGCCATCCGGCCACTCAAGGACGGCGTCATCGCCGACTTCGAGATCACCGAGGCGATGCTGCGCTACTTCATCCAGAAGATCCACAAGCGCAAGACGCTCATCCGGCCCCGGATCATCATCTGCGTGCCGTTCGGCTGCACCGAGGTCGAGAAGCGAGCGGTCCGCGAGTCGGCCGAGTCGGCCGGCGCCCGCGAGGTCTACCTGGTCGAGGAACCGATGGCCGCCGCGATCGGAGCCGGCCTGCCGATCACCGAGCCGACCGGCAACATGATCGTGGACATCGGTGGCGGGACCACCGAGGTCGCGGTCATCTCGCTCTCGGGCGTCGTCTTCTCCAAGTCGGTCCGCGTCGGCGGCGACAAGATGGACGAGGCGATCACGCAGTACATCAAGCGCAAGTACAATCTCCTCGTCGGCGAGCGCACCGCGGAGCTCATCAAGATCACGATCGGGTCGGCCTACCCGTCCAACGAGATCCAGACGATGGAGATCAAGGGCCGCGACCTGGTCGCCGGCGTCCCCAAGACCGTCGAGATCTCCGACGAGGAGATCCGCGACTCGCTGCTCGAACCGATCAACCAGATCGTCGAGGCGGTGCGTATCGGCCTGGAGCGCTGCCCCCCGGAACTCGCCTCCGACATCGTCGACAAGGGCATCGTGCTCGCGGGCGGAGGCGCCCTCCTGCGCAACCTCGACGTACTGCTGCGCGAGGAGACGGGCCTCCCCATCATGATCGCGGAAGATCCCCTCACCGCGGTGGCGGTCGGTGCCGGCAAGATCCTCGACGAACTCAACCTGCTCAAGGACGTCACCATCCAGTAGCGGCCACCCGCGGATGAAGACGCCGTGTCCCGCTCTCCCGGGGAGCATCGACTCCGGGAGCCCGCGCTCCTGAACCGGCCATGGTGATCTCCTTTCTCCGCCGCCACTCGGTCCTGCTCACGACCGGCCTGCTGCTGCTCGTCTCGACCTTCCTGCTCGTCGGGAACGCCCGGGGGCAGCGCCGGATCGACCCACTCGGAACGACGCTGCTCGAGATCATGGCGCCGCTCGACCGGGGACTCGGGGGGGTGCGCGGCGCGTTCTCGCGCGTCTGGACGAGTTACGTCGACCTCGTGGGGGCCCGCGAGGAAACGGCCTGGTTGCGCAAGCGCCTGCGCGAGATCGACGCCCGTCGCGAGACGACGACCGACCTCGAGCGCGAGAACGAGCGCCTGCAGGCGCTGCTCGACCTGCGCGATCGCATCCCCGGACAAGGCGTGGCCGCGCGGGTGACGAGCGCGGAGATGAAGGGCTTGTTCCGCTCGGCGACGCTCGGCAAGGGCACGCGCGACGGGATCGCGGTCGGTATGGCGGTCATCTCGACCGACGGCGTGGTGGGACAGGTCTTCGCGACGAGTCCGAGCGCCGCCCGGGTGCTGCTCATTGAGGATCCGTCGAGCGGGATCGACGCGATCGTCGCACGTTCCCGCGCCCGGGGCATCGTCGAGGGTGGCTCCGACGCGGGGTGCACGCTCAAGTACGTGAAGCGCGGCGAGGAGATCCGTGTTGGCGACGAGATCGTCACCTCGGGCCTCGACGGCACCTTCCCCAAGGGCGTGCCGCTCGGGACGATCACCGGGATCATCCCGGGCGAGCGCGGTCTCTTCCAGAGCGCGGAGGTTCGACCGTCCGTGGACTTCTCGAAGGTGGAGGAGGTGCTGGTCGTGGCTCCGGCGACGAGCGATCTGCCCCCGGAAACCTCACGCCCCCATGCGCGCAAGGATGTGCACGCACCGGCGGCGGACCACTCCGGCGGGGCGCCGACCGCGCCTGCGACGCCGCCGGCGGAGGCAGCCGGGGCCCCGGCCGCCATCGATCCGGCCGCAGCTTCCGCGCCCACGCACCCGTTCGCGCCGCGGGCTGGCGGCGGGCCTGCCGGCGAAGGGTCGCGCTGAACGTGCGGCGCGCCGTCGTCCTCGCCGTCGCCGGCGCACTCGCCGTCGCACTCGAGGCGAGTCTCGCCCGCGACGTTCCCTTCCTCCCGGTGGCTCCGGACCTGGCGCTGATTCTCGCCGTGTACCTGGGCCTGCACGAGCACTCGCCGATGGGAGCCGTCGGCGCCTTCCTGCTCGGCTACCTGATCGACACCTACACCGGCCCCGCACCCGGACTGAACTGCTTGACCACCACGCTCGTCTTCGGGGTAATCTATCTCCTGTCGAGGCGACTATGGATGGAGAACCCTGCCTCGAATGTCGCGGCGGTCGCGCTCGGCGAACTCGTGAAGATCGCGATCGCCGTACTCTACTTCGCCCTGCTGCACCGGCAGGAGGTGCCGTGGTGGAGCGTCGGCCGGGTCCTCGGACTCGAAGCGCTCCTCGCGCTGGTCTGCGCACCGTTTGTCTTCGGCCTGCTCGACGCGCAGTTGAACGCCTACCGAACGGGGAGGAGGGCGCGTGCAACTGCCACTAAATGATCGCGAGGCACCCGACGACCTGCGCCGACGCGCGGCGCTCGCGGCAGTATTCGTCGCGGTCGCGTTTCTCGCGGTCACCGCGCGGCTCTTCGTCCTTCAGGTCGGCCAGGGCGCGAACTGGCTGAACCTGTCCGAGAGCAACCGCATGCGCGTGAGCCGCATCGCGCCGACGCGCGGCGTGATCCTCGACCGCAACGGCGAGGCGCTCGTCGACAACCGCTCCTCCTTCGACGTGGTTGTGGTCCCCGAGGACGCGAAGAACCTGGAAGAGACCATCCGCCAGGTGAGCGAATTCCTCGGCGCCGAGCCGCCCACGCGCGAGCAGTTGATCGCTTCGACCCGCCAACGGCCCCCCTACGAGGCGACGGTGATCTTCCGCGACGTCGACTTCGAGAAGGTCGTGGTGCCGCTCGAGACGCATCGCCTCGAATGGCCCGGCATCGGACTCGAACTCGGTCCGCAGCGCACCTACCCGCGCCACGAGGTCGCCTCCCACCTCCTCGGGTACGTCGGCGAGATCTCGCAGAACGAACTCGGATCGAGATCCGACTATCGCGGCGGCGACATGATCGGGAAGTTCGGCGCCGAGAAGGCCTACGAATCCGTGCTCCGGGGCTCCCCGGGCGGACGCCAGATCGAGGTCGACGCGCTGGGCCGCCGCCTGCGTGTCCTCTCCGAGGTTCCCGAGACCCCGGGCAACAGCATGGTGCTCACTCTCGACCTGCGGCTTCAGGCCTTCGCGGAACAGATGCTCGAAGGACGCGAGGGCGCGATCGCGGTGCTCGATCCGAACAACGGCGGCGTTCTCGCGCTCGCGAGCAAGCCCGCCTTCGACCCCAACGAGTTCGTACGCGGCATCGGCCCGACCGCGTGGAAACGGCTCATGACCGACAAGGCGAAGCCGCTCAACGACCGGGCGATCCAGGGGCTCTATCCGCCGGGATCGACCTTCAAGATCATCACGGCCGCCGCGGCGCTCGAAACCGGCGTCGTCACGCCGTTCACGCGGGTCTTCTGCCCCGGCAGCTACCACTTCGCGAATCGCGACTACCACTGCTGGAACCGCCGCGGCCACGGATCGGTGGACCTGCACGACGCGCTGGTCCACTCCTGCGACGTGTACTTCTACCAGGTCGGGCAGAAGCTCGGCGTCGACACGATCGCCGAGTACGCGCACCGCTTCGGCCTCGGCGAGCCCACCGGCATTGCGCTCGACCACGAGAAGGCCGGGCTCATCCCGACCGCGGACTGGAAGCTCAAGCGCTACAAGGAGGAGTGGTTCGCGGGCGAGACGCTCTCCGTCGCCATCGGACAGGGCTATGTGCTCGCGACCCCGCTGCAGATGGCCAACGTGATCGCCACCGTCGCCAACGGCGGTACTCGCTACCGGCCGCATTACGTCGACCGGATCGAGGGCCCGACCGGTGACGTCGTCCAGCAGATGGAGCCGGAGGTCGCCGGCATCGCGGGCCTGCGCAAGACGACCCTGCTCCAGATCCGCGATGCGCTGCGCGACGTCGTCAACGCGCCGGGCGGCACCGGCAAGAAGGCGAAGCTGCCGACGATCCTCATGGGCGGCAAGACCGGCACCTCGCAGGTCTTCCGCATGGCGCACCAGATGAAGACCGCCGGGCTCGCCCGTCACCTGCGCGACCACGCCTGGTTCGTCGCCTTCGCCCCGGTCGAGAAGCCGGAGATCGCGATCGCCGTGCTGGTCGAGCACGCCGGTACCGGCGGCGGCGCCACCGCGGCGCCGATCGCCCGCGACATCGCTGACTTCTGGTTCGGGATGACGCGCGGGCGCAACTACCAGCAGGCGGCCGCAAGCGGAACCGAGCCCGCCCAGCGGATCGCGACGGGCGGCGGCGCGGGCAAGGGCGCGGGCAACCCCGAGGGGCCGGCGCTCGAAACCGAGCGGCAGGCGGCCCGTCTCGCGGCGGCGGCCCTGCGCCTCGGCCGCGTGGAGATCGACGAAGACGTACGCTCCGAAGTGGTGCGGCGCGGCCTCTCACGCCCGCGCGCGGCACGGGGCTGAGGGGGGCTGATTTGCGCTGGATGATCGACCGCCGGCTGCTGTCGCACTTCGACGTGCTGCTGCTCGCGACGATGGTCGCGATCGTGTCGCTCGGCGGGGTGACCGTCTACAGCGCGACCTTCGACCCGGCGCATCCCACGGCGCATTCGTTCGCCTGGAAGCAGGCCATGTGGGGCACGGCCGGACTCCTCGCGGCGCTGCTCATGTGCTCGTTCGACTACCGCAAGATCGAGGCACGGGCGCCGATCGGATACGCCGTGGGACTGCTCATGCTCCTCTCGCTGCCGTTCATCGGCACGGTCGTTTCCGGATCGAGGCGCTGGATCTCTCTCGGGCCGGTGTCGATCCAGCCCTCGGAGATGGGGAAGCTCGCGCTCATCGTCATGCTCGCGCGCCACTTCCATCGCCACGACCCGGTCGAGGGGCTGGGGCCGCGCGACCTGCTCTTGCCGGCCGCGATGACGCTGCCACCGGTCCTGCTCATCCTGAAGCAGCCCGACCTGGGCACGGCCGGCATCTTCGTGCTCGTCGCAGCGAGCATGGTCGTGCTCGCCGGGCTCAGCCGGACGACCTGGCTCCTGCTGATCGCGGCGGCGGCGCTCGCCATCCCGGCGTTCCCGCTCGTCAAGTCGCACCTGAAGCCCTACCAGTTGAAGCGCATCGAGACCTTCCTCAACCCCGAACTCGACCCGCTCGGGTCGGGCTACCACGTGATCCAGTCGAAGATCGCGATCGGCTCGGGTGGATTGCGCGGCAAGGGCTTCCTGAACGGCACCCAGAACCAGCTCGACTTCCTGCCCGAGCAGCACACCGACTTCATCTTCTCGGTCTACTCCGAGGAGTGGGGATTCATGGGAGCGCTCCTGCTGATCACACTCTACCTGCTGCTCGTGTTCCGGGGGCTCGTCGTCGTCGGCCGTGCGAAGGACCGCTTCGGAGCCCTGATCGCCTTCGGCGTGCTCGCCAACGTGTTCTGGCAGGCGGTGATCAACCTCGGCATGACGACCGGGCTCCTGCCCGTCGTCGGCATCACGCTGCCGTTCTTCAGCTACGGCGGGTCGTCGCTGGTGACGCTCATGGCGGGACTCGGGCTCGTGCTCAACATCAGCATGCGCCGCCACCTGTTCTGAAGCGCAGAGGGCGTGGCAGCCGCAGCCACCACGCCCTCGCAGGTTCGTTCCATCCCCGGCCGGCCGCACCCGCCGCCAGCGCGGTCTTGCGCGCGCGCGACGCGGAGTTGCGGCCCGCTAGCGCCCGAGGAGGCGAAGCAGACCCAGAACGAGGATCGCGCCGATGGTGGACGGGAGGATCGCGCCGGTCCAACCGCCGCCCATCGTCATGCCGAGAGCCGGGAAGAGCCAGTTCGCGACCAGGGCGCCCACGAAGCCGACGACGATGTCGCCGATCAGGCCGAAGCCGCCACCACTCATGACCTGGCCCGCGAGCCAGCCGGCGATGCCACCGATGAGCAACGAGACGATCAAGGATTCCAGACCCATGCTTGCTCCCTCCTTGCAGGGCCGCGGCGGGGGCGTCGATCCCTTCGATCGACGGGGCCGGGGCTCGTTCGACCGGACGGACCGATCGCCGGGAGCCTCTCACGGATCGCCGGTCGATACCATCGACCGGCAAAAATCTCCCTCCCGGCTGCAACTCCGTGCGGCCGGGGGGCGTGTTTCGGGCTGCGCCGCGTCGCCGCGGCGCGTCGACCTCAGACGGTGACGACGGAGTCGATCGCCTTGGCGAGACGGGCCTTCGGGACGGCGCCCACGATCTGCTCGGCCACCTTGCCACCCTTGAAGACGATCAGGTTCGGGATGCCGCGCACCCCGTACTTGCCGGGCGTCTGGGGGTTGTCGTCCACGTTCATCTTCACGACCTTCAGTTTGCCCGCGTATTCAAGCGCGAGTTCCTCGACGACCGGGGCGATCGCCCGGCACGGGCCGCACCATGGCGCCCAGAAGTCGATGAGGACGGGTGTCGCGGAAAGCAACACCTCGGCCTCGAACGTGCTGTCGCTCACCTCGGAAATGCCTGCCATGTCTCGCTCCTTGCGTTGCTCCGGTCGGGAATGCGGTTCGAAAACGAAGTCTCGTCCTATCAGGGTCGCAAGACCCGTTCCACCTTCATTCTCCCTTCGTCGCGGAGGCCGGGGCCGTGTCGGCCTCGAGCCAGGACGGGTTGGAGACGACGAGCTTGTCGCGCACGGTTCGGCGCAGGTGATCGAGGACCGCGGCTCGCAGCCCGCCCTCCGCATCGACCTCGCCGGCGCGGATGCGGCGGCAGAGTTCGCCGGTCGCGCCCGCAATTGCGGTACGGAGGGCCTCGCGGTCGCCCGGCTTCGGATCGCTTGGCGGGCTTCCCGTGGCGACGGCGTGGAGCGTTTGCAGCCGGCTCCACTCCTCGACGAGCTGGGTGTCCTCCGCAGCGAGTTCGCGGTCGACCATGCGGGCGACGTTGGCGGCGACCCGTGCGAGAAACTGCCGGCGACCGTCGGTCGCCGGGACGATCTCCTCGTCGAGGAAGCGACCGAGCGCGTCGAGCAGTTCGTGCACCGTGGGGCGATCCTGCATCAGCGCGCTCTCCCCTCGACCAGGTTCAGCAGCTCCCACTCAGTCTCGGCGGTGCGACGGCCGATGCTCGCGAGTTCGATGCTCGGCACGACCTTCTCGAGGAACCCGCGCACCTGCACGAGCGTGAACACGCCCCAGCGCAGGTTGCCGTAAACTTCCCAGAAGCGGAGCGCTGCCCGGTCGGCCGGGCGGCCGGTCGCCTCCTCGTAGGCGGAGAAGAGCGCCTCGCGATCGCCGATGCCGCCGAGTGTCCGGTGGTCGTTGCCGAAGCGCCAGGAGCGCACGCAGATCCAGCCGAGATCCTCGAGCGGATCGCCGCGGTGGGCGAGTTCCCAGTCGAGCACGGCTCGCAAGCCGCCCTCGTCGACCAAGACGTTACCGATGCGGAAGTCGCCGTGGACCAGCGCGGGTGCGCCGTCGCCGGCGGGGGCCGGGAAATTCGCGCGCAGCCAGCGCAGCGTGAGTTCGAAGACTGGGTGCAGCTCGACGGCGACCATGCGGTAGAGTTGCTCGAGGCGATCGACCTCACTCGCCGCGATCGGCTCGCCGGGCTTCGCGCCCGGCAGGAAGTCGAATGCTCCGTCGTCGACCGGCACGCGGTGGATCGCCGCGAGAGCGCGTGCGAGTTGCCCGGGCAGGACCTCGCGCGCGGCGGCGAAGCGCTCCTCGCGCACGATGCGGCGGCCGATCGCCTCGCCCGGGACGCACTCCATGAGGTAGAACGGACGCCCGAGTGCCTCCTCGCCGGCCGCGAAGGGACGCGGCACCGGGGCCCCCGCGCGGCCGAGTGCCTCGAGCAGGCGGAACTCCTCGGCCGCACCGAACGCGCGCTGGCCACCGCGGCGGAAGACCAGCAGCACGAGCGGGTGGACTGCGGAGGCCTCGCCCGGGCGCTCGATGGTCGCGTCGAGCCGGAATGCCTCCCGCGTGGCGCCGCCGGTCATCGAGCGCACGCCTTCGAGCCGCACGCGCGCCCCGGTCTGGCGTTCGAGAAACGGCGTCAGCCGTTCGGCGATCTGCTCGGGCTTCACGGATCGGGGTTCCCGGGGACGGGGGTATCACGAAGCGGGTCGCGTCGCCGCCCGGCGGCCCGCGGGTCCCCGGGCGCGACGCAGGTGCGGCCGAGCTCGCGCCCGCGCGAATGCGTGCCCGGTCAGCGAAAACGCAGCAGGTGGAGTCCGCCCCAGGGGCCGGTGCGCTCGGCCCCTTCTCCGGCCC
>Ga0114969_10002794_pt1 | contig 14247 bp, 19 predicted proteins | sample M_130807_MF_Meta_FD_87316 | JGI IMG/M metagenome (GOLD analysis project Ga0114969, IMG submission 87316) | Freshwater microbial communities from Lake Montjoie, Canada to study carbon cycling - M_130807_MF_MetaG | ecosystem: Environmental > Aquatic > Freshwater > Lake | place: Lake Montjoie...
CAGGTAGGAAGTCACTTCGTTGAGAGATGCTTCGGGGGAGAGCGGTTCAATGTCGGTATCGACGACTGAACCCACAAGGGTTGCGGGTGGTTCGCGGAGCAGCCGTTGGAAGTGCGCAATTCCAATGAATCGGCCTGTGGGGGTTTCAACGGGTGGGCGACAGACAAAAACTTGCGATGCGAGTGCTGGAGAAATTTCTGCGCGTCGCAAAGTTGCTAAGGCTTCGGCGACAGTTGAATCTGCGGTAAGCACGATGGGTTCGGTGGTCATCATGCCGCCTGCAGAGTAATCCTCATAGCGCATGAGTCGACGAACGTCCTCCGCATCTTCTGGCTCCATGAGGTCAAGGAGTAGTTCTGCCTTCTCGGTTCCCACTTCGCGAAGCAAATCGGCTGCATCATCGGGGTCCATCTCTCCGAGGACGTCGGCTGCACGCTCCCCTTCGAGTTCAGCCAAGATGGCAACGCGATCCTCCTCGCCCATTTCTTCCAATACATCGGCAAGGCGCTCATCTTCTAATCCGCGCGCAATTTCAACTCTGCGCTTCAGTGAGATGTCTTGTAAGAAAGTAGCCAAGTCTGCAGCGCGCATTGATGAAATGGTGGCGAGCAAATTCTCGACGCCCTGATCTTGCTCAGCGAGTGTGAGTCCAGATACTTCGTTCCAATCAACGGTGAGAGTTGCGCCTCGGCGACGAAGCCCATTTGGCTTGCGCATTACGTGTACGCGACTGACGAGCCAATCGCGAGTGCGTCCTTGTTCCATCGCTACGTCTTCAACGATGACGGCAGATGAATCTTCCAGCAACGTAACAGTACGATCGAGAAGCTCGCTAGTGACGAGTACTTCGCTTTGACGTTGCTCAAAGCGGCGCATGTTGAGCAAGCCAGTGATGACAACGGCACCTGGATCTATCGAGGTAACTCGGGTGATCGGAATAAAGATTCGGCGACGCGGGGGCACTTCGGCGACCAATCCAAGTACCCGCGGCGCCTGATTTCCAGTGCGAAGGGTGGCCACGACATCTCGAACCTTGCCGACCTGATCGCCATTGGGGTCATAGATCGCGGTGCCGGTGAGTCTGGCAATGTAGACGCGCGAACCGAGCGTGCTCATGGCGGACCCCCTCGCGGTCAATCGATCAGGCGAACGAAATAGTGGCTTCTTTCATCAAGTGTGATGGGGTAATCGTAACCGCTTGGCGGGGGTGCGGTCTTCGCATATTGCACGGCTGGGTCTACCGCCACCTCAGTGGCTGCCTCAGTGGCTGCCTCAGTGGCTGCCTCGGTGGCCGCCTTAGATAGGCTCAAGAGATGAGTAAAAAGTCGCTTTCTAGCCCCCATGAGCGCCGAAGCTACATAGCTAGGTCACCTGACAATTTTCTTCGCTTGGCAGCGGGTCGCCCCAAAGGCGCACTTATCCCTGGAATTTTACTCCTGCTTGTGGGGTAGTGCGGTTGTGGTCACTCGCGATTAATCGTTAATGCGAGCCCACGGCTTGAGCGCGGATTGGATATCTCTATTGGGAGCCCAGGAAGCTCCGCGGTGCGTCTTCCAGTAATTCTCTATCTCCGTCATCTTCTTTTTCATGAGGGGATCTGGGGTAAAAGCGCTTGTGGTGGGAGCGCGCAAAATCCAGACCTTCCCGCGCTGATCCACGATGGTGGCGGTGGTTGCTAAACGTGAAATCGAATAATCGATCCCTTGAATTTCAGACCATGCAAGCTTTTTATGTCTCACCGAATCGATAATGAGTGACTCAGGTGTGCAGGTGCATCCCCAGGTAGCTGACCAGAGGTAGAGAACGCCACCTACGATTACTCCGACGAGGGTGCCAAGCATGCCGACCATGAGAAAGCCGATCACTGCAATCACGAGGCCAGCAAGTGCGAACACAAGACGCGCTCGCCGCACCATGCGGTATGTACGAATCTCTGATGCCATGAGGGCATCTTGCCAGTAAGCGGGCGTGGAAGTGAGAGTATTGCCGGAGAGTTTGCAAGAAAGAGCGGAGGTTCAGTTGCGGATTGACTTGCACACGCATAGCAATTCAAGTGATGGCACCGCCTCGCCTACTGATTTGATGCACGCTGCCGTGGCGGCGCACCTAGATGTGATTGCCCTTACCGACCATGACACTTATGCGGGATGGGAAGAGGCCGCGGACACGCTTTCACATCTCTCTGCCCCGTTGGCGTTGGTTCCAGGGGTGGAAATGTCTTGCCGGAGCCATGAAGGCATTTCGTTGCACATGCTGGGTCTACTGGTTGACCCGGATCATCTTGATTTAGCGCAGGCACTTGAACAATCCCGCGATGATCGTATTCCGCGGATGAAAGCCATCATTAAGAAAATGCAGGCGGAAGATTTCGACATTTCATTTTCAGATGTCGAGGCCCAACTTTCAGAAGGCGCAACATTGGGGCGGCCGCATCTGGCCGACGCTCTGGTGGCTCAAGGCATCGTGCCAGACCGTGATGTAGCATTTCGAGATTTTCTTCATAACGATTCACGTTTTTATGTGGGTCACTTCGCAAGTGATGCACTCGAGGGCGTTCGATTGATAAAAGCTGCTGGTGGTGTGGCGATTTTCGCGCATCCTGGTGCCGCCAAACGAGGAAGCGTGGTGAGCCCAGAGTTCATCGCAGAACTCGCAGATGCCGGACTTGATGCTTTAGAGGTCGACCATCGGGATCACGATGAAAAGACGCGAAAGGATTTGCGCACACTCGCTGCTGAGCTTGGTCTATTGACGACTGGATCAAGCGATTTTCATGGGACCGGAAAAATGAATGAACTTGGCGAGAATCTCACGTTGCCTCACGTATGGGAGCAACTCCGCTCGAGAGCAACCGGCACTCCTGTTATTGGTAATCACTCGTGACCAGTGCGGGGGAGAATGTGCAACCAGAATTGGACGGGATGCCTGCACGGCTCTTTAGCGCTACCCCCACTCGGTTAGATATGTGGCTTTCGTGTCCGAGAAAGTATCGAATGAACTATTTAGATTCACCAAAATTACCGAAAGGTCCGCCGCGGGCTGCCACCACTATGGGTATTGCGGTACACAACGCTTTAAAAGATTGGTGGAAGTTGGAGTTGGCCGCACGCACGCCGGATTCAGGTGGCTCACTCGTCCGGACAAATTGGCGCGATGATGGATTTCGAGATGATGAACAATCTCAAGGTGCATTGGCGCGAGCTGTCGCATGGGTGCAGGGATATCTTTCCCGGGTTAACCCGGAGTTTGAGCCTCGAGGGGTTGAACGCACGGTTTCCTTTACTACGGATCATCTCTCGCTTCAAGGCAGGGTTGATCGGATTGATGAGCGCGGAGACGAATTGGTCATCGTGGATTACAAGACGGGACGTCACCCTTTAAACGAGGCTGAAGCAGCTTCGTCTCTTGCGCTGGCAATTTACGCCAGTGGCGCCGAGCGCACTCTTCGTAAGAGTTGCGTACAAGTTGAACTTCATCATCTTCCGACCGGAGAAGTGCAAGTACATCGTCATACGCCAGAGAGCCGAGCACGTCACATTGCCCGAGCTGACCAGATCGGCATGGAAGCCGCCGCTGCGGAGCGGGAATTTAAGAAAAACCCAGAAGAATTAGATGTGATCTTTCCCCCGACCCCCTCTTCGCTCTGCGGATATTGCGACTTTGCGCAACACTGTGATGCATTCACCGGAACGCCTGCACTGCCGTGGGCGGGGATTGATCTCACCGACTAAAGGAGGGGCGCATGGATACCGATTTTGGTCTCTTTGGTCCCGATTCCATCACCTGGCGGGTGCACGCCGATCCATCAATGGCCGTGGCTGGTGTGAGAGCACTGCTTCAACAGGCGCTCCATCCGATTGCGATGGCCGGCGTCGCAGGTCACTCGAATTTTCGCGAAGATGCGTGGGGAAGGCTTAGTCGCACGGCTGAATATGTCGGCATCGTTACCTATGGCACCACTGCCGAGGCGAAAGTTGCCTCCAAACGCGTGCGTGCGGTGCATAAGAAATTAAAGTTGGACGATCCCCATCTACTTCGCTGGGTTCATGTCAGCATGGTGGATTCATTCCTTGATGTAGCGAAACGTTCAGGCATGGCTTTGAGTGACGATGATGCCGATCGTTACCTCGCGGAGATGCAGGAATTTGCCAGACAAGTGGGAATTGCTTCTGACATTCCAGCGAATCGAGCAGAGATCGCCCAATATTTACAAGATATTTCTCCAGAACTTATCGCCAGTGATGAAGCACGCGAGGGTGCACGGTTTATTGCGATCCCGCCCATGCCTGATTGGGTGCGATACGGCACACCTGCACAAGGCGCTTGGGCAGGGATCTCGCTCCTCGCGGCACAATCCATGCCTTCATGGGCAAATAAGCTTTATGGATTTCCGGTGATTCCTACATTTATTACAGATACTGCGTTGCGCGCATTCCGATTGGCGCTGATGGCTATTCCTGGAAGTGTGCGCGAAGGTCCACACGTTCGAGCCGCCAGAGAAAGAGTGAGCGCAACCGGTTAGAAGTTATTCTCCGGCAGTACTACGAGTGCGCTTGCGCTCGCGATCCTTGCGCGGAGCTGCTGCACTCGGTGCGGATACCTTCACGTGCTCTGGCTTCTTAGGCGAATTCTTACGATCGTTTCCGCGACCGTCTGGCGCCTTAGGTGCACGCTTGGGTTTGAGATCGATATCTTCAATCTCTTCTGCCGCAAGACCAGCTTTTGCGCGTTGCGCGCGAGGGAGTACGCCAGTGATGGCCGGAGCAATATTGAGATCGGTGAAGAGCCACTCAGAAGAGGAGTACGTCTCTTTAGGGTCTGCCATATCGAGTTTGAGGGCCGTATTGATCATGTTCCAACGCGCTAGTTCATCCCAGTCGACGAAGGTAATCGCGATTCCACCAGCACCAGCGCGGCCGGTGCGACCGATGCGGTGTAAGTAAACCTTCTCGTCATCGGGGCACTGGTAGTTAATGACGTGAGTAACGCCTTCGACATCGATACCTCGCGCAGCGACATCGGTGGCTACCAAAATATCTATCTTTCCATTTCTGAAAGCTCGAAGTGCTTGTTCGCGAGCGCCTTGACCAAGATCGCCATGTACCGCTCCGGAGGCAAAACCGCGGTCGGCTAATTCGTCTGAGACTTTGGCAGCAGTGCGTTTGGTGCGACAGAAGACCACGGTTGCTCCGCGGCCTTCGGCTTGCAAAATACGCGCAAGCATTTCGATCTTGTCCATTGCGTGAGCGCGGTATGCGAATTGTTCTACACCTTCAACTGTCGAGCCGCCTTCTTCAGCGACTCGAATGTGTGTGGGTTGATCCATAAATTTTCGGGCAAGAGTGATGATCTCTCCGGGCATGGTTGCGGAGAAGAGCATTGTTTGGCGTGCTTCTGGAATGAGACGAAGGATTGCTTCGATATCTGGCAAGAAGCCAAGATCGAGCATTTCGTCTGCTTCGTCGAGAACCAGAATCCGAACTTCATTTAATTTGAGATGTCCCTGGCGTGCAAGATCGAGAAGGCGACCAGGAGTTCCGACGACTACATCGATGCCCTTGTTGAGAGCATCGAGTTGTGGTTCAAAGGCCCGACCACCGTAGAGCGCAAGGACTCGGATGTTTCTGATGCGGCCGGCAACTAGGAGGTCTTCAGCGACCTGGACGCAGAGTTCTCGCGTGGGCACAACCACCAGGGCTTGCGCCTTGCCGGTTGCGCCTTCGCTCTTGGAGAGCACGCGATCGATGATGGGAATGCCAAAGCCGAGGGTCTTACCGGTGCCTGTCTTCGCCTGGCCGATGAGGTCATTGCCGCTTAATGCCAGCGGGAGGACCATCTCTTGGATAGCAAACGGGGCGGTGATGCCGATGGGCGCTAGCGCCTCAATGGTCTCAGGGCGCACGCCTAGCTCAATAAACGACGCCACCAGACTCCTTTCAAGGTTTGGCTCATCGTAGCCTTCTTTGGCAGAGTTCCTTCCGTGAGTACTTCTCTTGAGGCTAATGCCCCGGCTCTTGACCGCCGGATTGTGGAATTGAGCGCGGCTGTCGCATATGGCGAATTAGCCGGATTCTTTCGAATGAGCAGTGATGCTCAACTCGCTCCCTCGATCAGTGACTCAGCCAGTTTGGCCCGCTTGGCCAATATTGAGTTCAACCATTACTTCGTGCTGGCTGATTTCTTGGCAGGTCACGGTGTTGATGTCGAGCATGAGATGGGCAAATTTGTGCCCGCTTTTGAAGCCTTCCACGAACGGACTATGCCTGCTGATTGGTTTGAATGTTTAGTAAAGGCGTATGTGGGAGATTCCATTGCGGTGGATTTCTACCGTGAGATCGCCGGTTCACTAGATCCGGAATTGCAGCAGATCATTTTGCAAGTTGCTAACTCTGATGAACATATGGACTTTCTTGTCACCAAATTGGGTGCAGCGATTTTTGATGATCCTAAATTAGCCGGACGACTTGCACTCTGGGCTCGCCGCTTGGTGGGTGAGGCGATGGCACAAGCACAAGCGCTCGCTGTTGAGCATCAAGGACTCTTTGATTTATTTGCCACCATGGATATCGCGCGCGTCTTTAAGAAACTTACTGAGAATCACACGCATCGCATGCAACGCCTCGGCCTTGCTCCTTAACTAGCGGCGAAGCCCACTTTTCTCTCATTTGGAATGCCAAGCTCCACATAAGCAAGCTTTTCAATGGGGACCATCACAATGCGACCTTTATCGTCAGCAAGTTTCAAAGTACCGCCGTCTTTAAGTGCAGCAGCCACTATCTTTTCAATCTCTGCGCCTGTCTGACTGCTCTCAAGCAAGATTTCTCGATTGGTCTGTGAGACACCGATCTTTACTTCCATAGCACTTCTCCTTTGTCGCTTCCGCAGTCAGCCGAATCTCAGCCTAGTGCGCCCGGTTCTATGGGGAAACTTGAAATTCCGCGCCACTGCAACTGGGCAACAAACTCCGCAGCCTTTTCTAGTGGAAGACGGCCATCGCGATTGAGCCAATAGCGAGCGGTCACTTGCGCCGTTGCGATCAGGCCAATACCGAGCATCATTGCGGATTCTTCCGGAAGGCCAGTATCGACGGCGATCACCGCGCTTACCGCTCGCGCGCATTCGTACGTCATGCGATTGAGACGTTCTTGCACTTGTGGTTCGGCAAGTGCGTCACTTTCAAAGAGCAATCGGAAAGCTTCGCTCTCGCTATCAATAAACCGGAAGTAAGCCTCAGTGGTGGCGTGCACGCGATCCACGTTCTCTTTTTTCGACGCGATAGCTTTCTGCACTTCGTAAACTAATGAATCGATATGCAAGTCGAGCACGGCCAGATAGAGATCCAATTTGCTGGGGAAGTGCTGGTAGAGGACGGGCTTGCTGACGCCCGCGCGTTCAGCAATGTCATCCATACCCGCCGTGTGATATCCGGAGGTACTGAAGATTTCCAAGGCGGCGGTGAGGAGTTGGGCACGCCGTTCATCGCGTGGCAGGCGAGTCATGGATTGATCGTACTGGGAGTTCGCACCCCTGGCCGAGGCCACCTCTGAGGCTCAGACCATGACAGGATCGCGCTTGGATTGGCGGGAATAGATCAACCTTTGGCAGGGTTAGCCCTAGAGCGCTTCGCTATTGAGGTCTATCAAGGAGTACATGTGACGAGCACCCTTCCACCACTGGTGGTCCCAGCTGAGGTGCTGACGGTTGATGAGGTCCGCCGCTATAGCCGCCACTTGATCATTCCTGATGTCGGTATGACCGGTCAGAAGCGCCTCAAGAATGCAAAAGTTCTCTGCGTAGGAGCCGGCGGTTTGGGCTCTCCTGCCCTCATGTATCTCGCGGCTGCTGGAGTGGGCACATTAGGAATTGTGGAATTCGATACGGTCGATGAATCAAACTTGCAACGTCAAATTATTCATGGGCAGAGCGATATCGGGAAGAGTAAGGCCGAAAGTGCTCGCAACAGTGTGAAAGAAATTAACCCTTACGTGAACGTCATCATCCACGAAACGCGAATTGATAATTCGAACGTGATGGAGATTTTTTCGCAGTACGACTTGATTGTTGATGGCACAGATAACTTTGCCACCCGTTACCTCGTTAACGATGCATGCGTTCTACTCAATAAGCCTTATGTATGGGGCTCTATCTATCGTTTCGATGGACAGGCGAGCGTTTTCTGGAGTGAGCACGGCCCCTGCTATCGCTGCCTCTATCCAGAGCCACCACCACCCGGCATGGTTCCTAGCTGCGCTGAAGGCGGCGTGCTTGGGGTGCTCTGCGCGAGCATTGGTTCGATTCAAGTGACTGAGGCCATCAAAGTGATCACTGGTATCGGTGAGCCACTAGTGGGTCGACTGATGGTTTATGACGCACTCGAGATGAGTTACCGCGCAATTAAGGTTCGTAAAGATCCAGATTGCCCGATCTGCAGCAAGAATCCTCAGCAGACTGATTTACTCGAAGATTATGAAGCATTCTGTGGTGCGCTCTCCGAAGGAGCGAGCGCCGCAGTGGTCGACTCGACTATTTCGGTGAACGACCTGAAGGGCCGCATGGATCGCGGCGAGGACTTCATGCTCATCGACGTGCGTGAGATTAACGAGTGGGAGATCGTGAAGATCCCTGGTGCGACGCTCATTCCCAAGCAGGAGTTCCTCGATGGCTCTATCTTGGAGAAGTTGCCGCACGATAAGCAGATCATCTTGCATTGTAAGAGCGGTGCCCGAAGCGCTGAGTGTTTGGCGGTCATCAAGGACGCTGGCTTTAAAGATGCGGTGCACGTGGGTGGTGGTGTGCTCGCCTGGGTGCACTCGATCGATCCATCGCTACCTATTTACTAAGTTTCCCACGTGTAACTTCTGCAATAGCCGGCTTTCTCTGGCACCATATTGGCATGTCTGAAACTACTGAAGGTCCTACAAAAGTAACTTTAATTCCCGATGGTCCCTTAATGGTGACCGGTGAAGTGGAAATCTGCGACAACGATGGAAACGTCTTGCGCACTGCATCCAAGATTTCGCTCTGCCGTTGCGGTCACTCCGAGATCAAGCCATATTGCGACGGGTCGCATAAGCGAAATAACTTTAAGTCTTAAGCGCGCGCTCTTCCGTACACAGTTACGGCTGCAGGTAGCGAGCGAAGCTTGAGTTCTTTGCTGCGTCCAAGCGGTTCGCCGTCAAGTTGAATCGGTAAAGCGCGATCGGCACGCAAGGTGATATGCGATAAGTCGTGACGCTGCACGGAAGCGCGTGGAGTGAGCCCCATTGATAACGCAATCGTTGCTGGAATAAGTCGGGCAAGTCGAATATCTCTTAAGCCCATGAGATCAAGACCCGTCGCAAAGCTTGCACGAGGAGTGGGATGGATGGCTTGATTTCCCTTATAGGTGTACGGATCCGTATTGGCGACGAGCGCCAAACCAAGTCGGAGAGACTCTTCCACGTAAAGAAGTGGAGCATGTTCTTCAACGATCAAAGTGCGAGAAACTTCGCGGCTCGTAGCTCGCCAATAGAGTGAGGCTGACGATCGATTCCCGCGTTGGCGCTCACGATCCACGCGTTCCACAACGGCTCCATCAAATCCAATGCCTGCACAAAATGTAAAGATGCGTTCTTCTGGGCCGAGCGGACTCTCCCAGGAAGCTAACCCCAACGATATTTCAGTGCGGTTATTTCGCTTGATTGACTCAAGTAATTGATGTGTTGCTTCCACGGGGTTATTTCGAAATCCAAGTGCTCTGGCAAAAACGTTCGTGCTACCGGTGGGGATGATCCCAAGTGCGGCACCGCGCGATTTACCGGTACTGAAATCAATCAGGCCGTTGCAGACTTCGTTCACGGTGCCATCTCCACCGCAAGCGATCACTAAATCGGCATCGAGCGAGGCGGCTAATGCCACACCGTGTCCACGCGCATCGGTCTCCACCACCTCGAGGTCGAGTTCGGAGCGCAGGGCCCGTTCCACCACTCGTTGGGTAGCGCTGCTGGCTCCCGTAGATTGGGGGTTGATCACTAGTAGCGCGCGCATAAATACAGGCTAGCCTTTTCCCGTGACCCCCAGCGAATCATCGAGCGAATCATCGAGCAAATCAACGAGCGAATCGGCCAGAATGCGCCCGCCGACCTCGATTCTGCCCCGGTGGACAGCTGCGCTCCTGGGCGTCGAAATACTTGCTCTGCTCGTGTTGGCTCTCTCCTTCACCTACTTCTTGCTTACGGGGTCACCTAGACATCTTGCGGCCGCGATTTTTGAGATCGCGCTCTTCCTAGCCGGTGCTGTGGGACTGCTATTTGCCACCAAGGGAATGCGAGCAGGACGCCACTTCGGAAGGTCACCCTCGATCGTGGCAAATATCATCGCGCTGCCAGTCGCCTATTCGCAGGGAAAAGCGGGCAATTATTGGATCGCGATTCCGCTCGCATTAATTGCACTTGCAGTTATCTATGGAGTCTCCAGGACTCTTCGTGGAGAAAGTAAGTAGGAGTCATGAGTGAGTGGAGTGATGGGCTCACTGGATTAGACACGGCCCCATTTTTTCGAGAACACGTCACTTCCCTGCTCTCTAGAAGGGCAGCGCAATTTCAACCCATCCTCTATGGCGTGAGTAAAGTGGTGGGCTATCAGAAGCTAGTGGAAGAACGCTCGCTCTCATTTGGAGACGCATTACTTGTGAGTATTTCCCATCAGGTTCAATTGCTTGTGCGGGCGGGAGATCGAGTGGGCAGGCTTGGGAGAGACCACTTTGGATATGCGTTGTTAGCCGCTCACCAAGTGGAAGCCTCGGCGTGTGAAGAGCGGTTACGTACGGCTCTCACTCACCATTTCTTTGATTCAGAAGAGTTTGAATTGGTATTCGCATTTACCTGGATTGGAGACGGCGCAAAAAAGCTTCCTGAAATTGAATACGATATCGATGTTGCACTCTCACTGCAGCACTTCACATCCGACTAAGGCTTACTGAGAAAAACTTTCTAATTCTGCGCCATCGAGACGAAATACTGTCCAATCTGACATTGGCTTAGCACCGACGCTCTTGTAGAACTCGATGGCTGGTGCATTCCAATCGAGTACCCACCATTCAAGGCGGGCATATCCGCGTGCGACACAACGGGCAGCTAACGTCTTGAGGAGCGCCTTGCCCACGCCTTGTCCACGACGTTCGGGCTTGACGTAAAGATCCTCCAGATAGATGCCATGTTGACCCCGCCATGTTGAGTAATTGATGTACCAGACCGCAAAGCCGATTACCTCAGTACCGTCGACGGCCACATCTCCGAAGAGGTAAGGCGTCTCGGCAAAGAGTGCGGCTTCTAAGTCCGCATGAGTAGAGAGGACGCTCTGCGGGCTCTTCTCATAAATGGCCAGATCAATGATGAGCTGATGGATGGCTGGCACGTCTAAAGGTTCCGCAGGGCGAATATGCATTCACTGAGTGTATTCATTTGACCGGCTTTTCTTGTGCGCGGTGGATGGCTGGCGGCTAGCGGGCTCGCTGGCATCCACCATCTGGGGATGGAAAACGCTGAGTTGTTGGGCGAGCTCGCTCCGTTGATGGCTGATGCCACGATTGAGGAGATCTGGATCAATTCCCCTACCCGCATTTATGTGGCACGCGCCGGGCGAGCGGAACTTACTCCGCTGGTGATGTCCACCCAGCGGGTGACCGAATTGGTGGAGCGGCTCTTACTCAACTCGCATAGACGAGTCGATCTCACACATCCTTTTGTTGATGCCACATTGCCCGACGGAAGCCGTCTCCACGTAGCCATACCGACAGTGACTGCGAAGCATTGGGCGATAAATATTCGTAAACATCTTGTGAAGGCGCACTCTCTGGCTGATTTAGAAAAGCGTGGCGTAATTTCACCCGAACAAACAGCGCAATTGCTGAGTTTGATTATGGAAGGGAAATCAATCTTGGTCAGTGGGGGAACGCACACCGGTAAAACTACGATGCTCAACGCATTGCTCTCCGAAAGCCCACCTGACAATCGCGTGATCACTATCGAAGAGGTATTCGAGTTAGATCCACATGTGCGTGACTTGGTCGCACTCCAAACTCGAGAGGCGACACACGGAGGAGAGGGCGCTATTGACCTCCGTCGATTAGTCAAGGAAGCACTACGAATGCGTCCTTCTCGAATTGTGGTGGGCGAAGTTCGAGGCGCTGAAGCACTCGATCTCTTAATCGCATTGAATGCTGGAATACCGGGGGCTGCAAGTATTCATGCGAACTCAGCCGAAGAGGCAATCGAGAAATTGAGATTACTCCCGTTGCTCGCCGGTGAGAACCTCCCACTTAATTTTATCAACTCACTTATTGGGAGAGTGATTGATGCGGTTGTGCATTTAGAGATTGATGCGGAGAGTGGTGACCGATTTGTATCAGAAATTATGAGTATCGACTGGTGTGACGGTTCAATGCAGTACTCGCATCGCCGCCGTAGGTCACAGGTGTCATGATGAAGAGTTCCATGATTCACGAGAGTACGAAAGTAATTCCAGAACGTGAATGGCCGGCAACTTTTGAGTACCTAGCCTCCAACCTACGAAGTGGCATGCCCATTCCACAAGCCCTTTCGGCGCTGGCTGAACGCGGGAGCGATGAAATGAAGGCCATCTTCCGAAATGTGCGGCGCGATCTTGCATTAGGTATGCCCCTCGAGGCGGCAACCTACTTACTGAAGAAGAGTCACCATGGTGATCGGCTTCGCCATATTTTGCTCCTCGGCCGCGAAGTGGGGGTGGATCATCTTCCCGAGCTTCTTCTCATTTCAGCGCGCTTTATTCGTCGCGATATTGAGGTCAAGGAGGAAGTGAAAGTTCGACAAGGCTGGGTACGAAATGGTGCCCGGCTAGGGCTGGTTGCGCCATGGGCGATCTTGCTCTTGCTCATGACTCGATCAAGCACTCGAGCGGCGATGTTTACCGCCGCTGGTGGGGTGGTGATCGCTTCCGGGGCAGGGGCATGCGTTGTTGCGGCGTGGTGGATGAAGCGTGCCTCGCAGATTCCTGGGATCAACTGATGTCTCTTCTCCTGGCCGCAGTCCTACTGGCGACGGGCCTCACGATGAACGCAACTAATCGCCACGATACAGAGAAGTGGATGATGCAGTCGCTCGCCCCTTTTATTCGTGAGGTAGATCCTTTCCTATTAGATTCCACCCCAGTTGATCAGGCACATTTACGATCTGCTGGGATCATCACTCTTGAAGAGCAGCGCACACATTTCAAGACTCGAAGGCAGACAGTAGGAATTGGTGCGGTTATAGGCGCGTTAATTTCGCTCGCCGCTAATAGCGCACTTCTGACGATCATCTTCTCAACCCTTATAGCTGCAGGATTCGCACTTATCGCAGACAAATGGCGATTGCGGCGACGAGAAAAACGTTTCCAGATGGAGCTTCAGCAAGATTTTCCAGATGTAGTCGAGCAGATTGCGCTCTCGGCAGTTGCTGGTGAGAGCATTTTCTTTGCCCTTCGTCGAGTGGCGCTAGATTCTTCAACCCTCGCGCGTTCTCTCTCGGATGTGGTGTACAAGGTAGAGCGTGGTGAGGCGCTGATGGAGGTACTTACTCACTGGGCGCATTGGTATCGGATTCCTGGTGGCGATCGTCTGGTGGACGCGCTCTTGATCTCGCAGGTACATGGTTCACCGTTAGCACCCCTCTTGCTTAATCACGCACATGAGGTTCGAGAGGAGAGTCGGCGTGCGCTGCTGGAAGCCTGTGGTAAGAGTGAAATTGCGATGGCAATTCCGGTGGTCTTCTTAATCTTGCCGGTGACAGTGCTCTTTGCGCTCTATCCAAGTTTGGCGCAACTCAACTTGATGGCCTTCGGATAAATCACCCCCAACAAATGAAGGAGATAGCCATGGAAACGATCTATCGGAATGTTTTTGGATGCATGTTTTGGATCCGCCGGAGAGTGGTGGAGCCGATGAAGAATTCTCGAGGTGATGTACCCGGTTGGGTACTCGTGGTTTTGATGACCGCTGGATTAGTGACGGTGCTCTGGGCGGTGGCTGGACCACGACTCTCGGCAATGCTCTCTAGGTCACTTGATGCGGTCTCCAGTCAATAAGTTAGTACCTCGCAGAGTTCGGCACATGCTCGTTGAAGAACGAGGAAATGTCGAGTCCTTCTTAGTACTTGTGCCGCTCACCTTGCTCTTTCTTGGCGTACTAACGTTGCTTCTCTTCCTGCAGATTCGCATCAGCGCTCTGGGGGTGGCCATGACGTTGGCGCG
>Ga0114969_10002795_pt1 | contig 14245 bp, 14 predicted proteins | sample M_130807_MF_Meta_FD_87316 | JGI IMG/M metagenome (GOLD analysis project Ga0114969, IMG submission 87316) | Freshwater microbial communities from Lake Montjoie, Canada to study carbon cycling - M_130807_MF_MetaG | ecosystem: Environmental > Aquatic > Freshwater > Lake | place: Lake Montjoie...
CAGTGGATTTACAAACTAAATTGCGCGTTTAAATATTCTCTATTCAGACGGGCGATATTAGAAATTGAAATTTCTTTAGGACATTCTGCTTCACAAGCACCCGTGTTTGTGCAAGCACCGAATCCTTCTTTATCCATTTGAGCTACCATATTCATTACACGCGTTAATCGTTCTGGCTGCCCTTGAGGCAATAAGGCATATTGTGATACTTTTGCTGATGTAAACAACATGGCACTTGAGTTTTTGCAAGCTGCTACACAAGCACCACATCCAATACACATAGCCGCATCAAAGGAAGCATCAGCATTGGCTTTGTCGATAGGTAATGAATTTCCATCGACTGCATTACCCGTATTGACACTAACATAACCGCCTGCTTGTTGAATTCTATCAAATGCGCTACGATCAACTGTAAGATCTTTCAACACAGGGAATGCTTTTGCACGCCATGGTTCAACAGTAATGGTTTCGCCATCATTGAAGGCTCGCATATGCAATTGACAGGTTGTTGTTCCATTCCAAGGGCCATGTGCTCGTCCATTAATATGCATACTGCACATACCGCAAATGCCTTCTCGGCAATCGTGGTCGAATGCAATTGGATCTTTCCCTTCGTTGATAAGACGTTCATTTAAAACATCAAACATTTCAAGGAAACTCATTTCTGTTGAGATATTCTCAGCACTGTAGTTTTCAAATTGTCCTTTGTCTTGAGCGTTTTTCTGGCGCCAGATTCGTAGATTGAGGTTAATGACTTTATGTTCCATAGAGAACTTTTTACGTGATATTGTTAACAGGCCTGTTCTAAAATATGATTATTTATAATTACGTTGACTTGGATGAATGACATCATACACTAAATCTTCTTTGTGAAGTTCCCATCCATCTTTTTTATTTTCCCATGCCGCAACGTACATAAAGTTTTCGTCGACACGCATAGCTTCACCTTCTTCGGTTTGAAATTCTTCACGGAAATGACCACCGCAGCTTTCGTTTCGGTTTAGGGCATCTACACACATTAACTCACCCAATTCAAGGAAATCAGCAACACGACCGGCTTTGTCAAGTTCGGGGTTTAATTCGTTTGCCGTGCCAGGCACTCGAAGATTTTTCCAGAATTCTTCACGCAAGGCTCTAATATCTTGTATCGCTTCTTTCAGGCCTTCTTCACTTCGCGCCATGCCGCATTTATCCCACATAATTTTTCCAAGTTGCTTGTGGAAATAATCTGCGCTATGCTGACCTTTAATATTGATAAAATGATTGATACGTTCTTTCACAGCGTTTTCTGCTTCGTCAAATGCTGCTTGGGTAGTATCTATTTTGGGTGTTCGTATTTCGTCAGCTAGATAGTTGCCTATGGTATAAGGAATAACGAAATAGCCATCCGCCAAACCTTGCATAAGTGCACTTGCTCCTAATCGATTTGCACCGTGATCGCTGAAATTGGCTTCGCCCAAGGCGTATAAGCCAGGTACTGATGTCATCAACTCGTAATCTACCCAAAGTCCGCCCATTGTATAATGCACGGCAGGATAAATACGCATTGGCATTTCGTAAGGATTTTCGCCAGTGATTTTTTCGTACATATCAAAGAGGTTGCCGTATTTTTCTTTCACAACGTCTTTCCCTAATTTGATTGCAGTCGCATCGTCTGCATTGGCAATACCATTTTTTGTGCATTCTGTTTTGCCATAACGTAAAATAGCCGCTGCAAAATCAAGGTAAACAGCCATCTTACTATTTCCTACACCATAACCAGCATCGCAACGCTCTTTAGCAGCGCGACTAGCCACGTCACGCGGTACCAAATTCCCGAATGCAGGATAGCGACGTTCTAGATAATAATCACGTTCTTCTTCAGGGATATCAATCGCTTTACGATTATCACCTTGTTTTTTAGGTACCCAAATACGGCCATCATTTCGAAGTGATTCTGACATCAAGGTCAGTTTACTTTGATGATCACCACTCACAGGAATGCAGGTAGGATGAATTTGTGTAAAGCATGGATTGCCGAAGAACGCTCCTTTCTTATGTGCTTTCCAAGCCGCTGTCACATTACTTCCCATGGCGTTGGTACTTAAGTAGAAAACATTTCCGTAACCACCAGTGCAAAGTAAGACAGCATGTGCTCCGTGTCGTTCAATTTCTCCTGTCACAAGGTTACGGGCAATGATACCGCGAGCCTTTCCATCGATAACAACAACGTCCAACATTTCGTGTCGGTTATATTCTTTGATTTTGCCTAAAGATACCTGACGCATCTGAGCAGAGTAGGCGCCTAATAGTAATTGCTGACCGGTTTGCCCTGCCGCATAAAAGGTACGCTGTACTTGTGTTCCGCCAAAGGATCGATTGCTTAATAAGCCACCATACTCACGAGCGAAAGGAACGCCTTGCGCCACGCATTGATCGATAATACTGCCACTCACTTCTGCCAAACGATGTACATTGGCTTCTCGTGCACGATAATCGCCACCTTTGATGGTATCATAAAAAAGACGGTATACACTATCGCCATCATTTTGATAATTCTTTGCTGCATTAATTCCTCCTTGTGCAGCTATTGAGTGAGCGCGACGTCCGCTGTCCTGAAAACAAAATGTTTTAACATTGTATCCTAGCTCGGCTAGTGATGCAGCAGCTGAAGCACCGGCTAGTCCGGTACCAACTACGATAATATCAATGCTTCTCTTGTTTGCTGGATTGACCAGCTTGCAGGTGCTTTTGTATGTGCTCCATTTTTGAGCCAATTCGCCAGCAGGAATTCTATTGTTTAGTGCCATGGTTAAATTATTTACCGCAAAGAAGTTAAGTAAAAAACGCGGAGCTCTTTGCGGAACTTTTTTCTTCGCGCTTTGAACGTTTGAATTATTGAATCCAGCCTAAATAGATAGCTATTGGCATCATTAAAAAGGCAATACAAATGATAAGACTATAGGCATAACCAATCGTTTTTATGAAGGGCGTGTATTTTGGACTATGGATGCCTAATGTCTGGAACGCACTTTGGAATCCGTGAATCAAATGCCAACAAAGTGCAATCACGCCACACGCATATACAATCACTACCCACAATTGACTAAACACCTCTTTCATCTCTTCAAAAAGATTGTCTTCCTGATGAGTGACATATAAGGATGCTTTTGTTTGTATCCAGAAATGGGAAAGATGAATCACAAGAAATATCAAGAGTAAACTTCCCAATATGCCCATACTGCGGCTATACCATGCGCTAGTTGCATTCCCAGGATTGACAGCGTATTTGACCGGACGCTTTGAGTTGTTTTGCGCTGTTAGCATCAACCCTTGTACAATATGAAGTATTAAACCTGCAAATAAACCAACTTCAATAATTCGTAATAACCAATTATGGCTCATGAAGTGCGCATAGGTGTTGAAGGTCTCTCCGTTATCGTTGAAAAAAATCATACCGTTCACTGTTGCATGAACAAGTAGAAACAAGAGTAAGGAAATTCCGGTAAGAGACATTACCAGTTTTTTGCCAATCGAAGAGGTGAAGTATTCTTTCCAGGTCATAATATTATAATTTCAAGTGCCCAAAGGTAATCCACACGGCCTGAAATTTCAATAAAGAATACAAATAGAATATTTAATTTTAAAAAAAATAGGAATGAGTCTGCTTTAGTCGATTATCGTTTTCTCAAAATAATCGAAAATCATCTGAGAGATATTAGAATATTTTTTATTTCCTTTTGGAAATTCTAGATAGGCGCTAGCATAATCATTTTCAATTTTTATCACTTTCTGATAAAAACCTCTGCCTTGATTTGTGTAGCCGCTGACGATAAAAAAATCAGCATATTCCTTTTTAAGTGTGAGTCTGTAATTATTCGTAGTCCATTGACTCAGTGTCATAAGGTAGAGTTTGTGCATATCGCAGCCATCCGACAAATTTCCATTCACTATTTCAATGGTTGAAGAGCCATCAACTGTCTTATAACTAACAGAGGCCGATTCAATATCATTGGTGGTCAACATAAAATGATTGGGTGGTATCTGAAAGCAAAAATCGTTGCGCTGACTGCAAATCTTCTCATTTTCCTGCGCTTGCACTGTGATAGACAAGCAGAAAATAAATATAAGGATACCAAGGGAAATGATTTTTTTCATATTCATATGTTTTGACGGTGCGATAAAAGTACCTAAAACTCAATTCGTAACGAAAAAAAATAGAATTTATTTAAGATTCGATCAACGCATACAACGCAGATCAGCGTTGTGTCTAAATTTTATCTATAAAGGCCTTCCACTAAAAAGATGTTTTTCGGAGTGGTAGGATGAACGAACGAGCGGTCCGCTTTCAACATGATCTAATCCAATAGAATAACCAATTTCCTTATACTCGGCAAATTCATCAGGATGAACAAATCGCTCCACTCGAAGATGTTTGACGGTGGGTTGAAGATATTGTCCTATAGTCACCACATCGCAGCCATTATCAAATAAATCGTGCAAGGTTTGTATCACTTCTTCCTTGCGTTCTCCAAGGCCTAGCATGATGCCGCTTTTTGTGCGCATACCGCCCTGTTTCAAAGTGCGGATGACTTCCATACTCCGGTGATATTTAGCCTGTATTCGCACCTGACGTGTCAAGCGTTCAACGGTTTCGATATTATGTGAAATAACTTCTGGTGCCACATCAATCAGGCGCTGTATGTTTTCTTTTTCACCTTTAAAATCTGGAATCAATGTTTCAAGTGTGGTGTCGGGGTTCAAGGCCCTGATAGCCTTAATAGTATTTGACCAGATGATAGAACCACCATCTTTGATTTCATCTCGATCGACACTTGTGATTACAGCATGCTTTACTTTCATTAGGTGTATGGCTTCAGCTACGCGTTGTGGTTCATCCCAATCCAATGGATCCGGTCGGCCTGTAGCAACTGCACAAAAACCACATGATCTAGTACATGTATTTCCTAAGATCATAAACGTGGCCGTGCCTTCTCCCCAGCATTCGCCCATATTAGGGCAATTGCCGCTTTCGCAAATGGTATGAAGTTTATGTTTGTCTACCAAACCACGTACATGTCTATAACTTTCTCCGATAGGGAGTTTCACTCGAAGCCAATCTGGTTTTTTAAGACGTGGCGTTTCTTCCGTATTTGATATTGTTCCGCAGGACATCGTGCAAATGTAAACGAATTGCTCATTAAATTATTAATTTGATAATTTGTTAATTATTTGGAGATACAGAAAAAATACGCTTAAATTTGGCTATTAAAAAATTATAAAACATGAAGAAATTCTCCCTATTACTTTTAAGTGCTGCCGCATTTATGGGCGCTCACGCACAAAACGTAACAAACCCTAATCAGATTATTGGAAAAGCATCTGCCAAGGTTGTTCAAGACAAGGTTTATGCAGGTTCATCTGCTACGGTATCAAATAAAAATAAAAAAACAAGGGATACCTTCAATCCAGCTGGTTTAGGCACGAAGGAGTGGACTGGTAAATCTACCTATGATTTGCAAACCAATGGTTCTATGCAACGTCGCGTTTTACAAGGCGCAGGTGGTGCCCTTAGTTGCGGTTGGACATTTTCGGCTGAGCAGAATGTAACTGGTACATCTGCGTTCGCAGATCGCGGAACAGGCTATTCTCATTACAATGGCACTACTTGGACGCCGGCTCCTACATTAGCTATTGAAACACCATTTATACGTACAGGATTTGGTGGTATTGTGCTTGATGGCGCAGGTAACGAGAGTTATATTGCTCATAATGCTGCTGCTAATCAATTAGCAATTAGCAAAAAAACTGGATCAACGTGGGCAACAACTACATTATCTACATCAAATGCAAACGCTCCGATTTGGCCTCACTCTGCTGCTTCAGGAAACTGGTTGTATGTTGTAGCAAGTCCTTCTGATTCAAACATTCATACGAATGGTATCAGAAACGGATATTTCTTTGCACGATCAAATGATAATGGAGCTACATGGCTCGATAATATGATTCCAATGCCATTGGTTGATAGCGTTGGTCATTACAGAGGCGGTGGAAATTCATATGCTATTTCTGCAAACGGAGCGAATGTCGCTGTATTGTTTGGTGATATGGGAACTGATTTGACTTTATTAAAATCGACAGATCATGGTGCAACTTGGACTAAGAAAGTAATTTGGGATTTTCCTATCGATCATTATGATTTCGCAAGTACTGCTCCAACCGACATCGGAAACAACGGATCTATTGACACTATCTTCGCGAATGATGGTTCATTCTCTATGGTATTGGATGCCAATGGAGACGTACATGCTGCCTTCCCTATTTTGCGTGTGATTAAAGACGGAACATCAACAGGATATTCATATTTCGCGTTGACATCACGATTGGTTTATTACAGAGGTACAGCAACAACAGATACTACTTTCTTAGTGGATGATATTTTTGATAGCATTCATGATTGTGATGCTTCTGGAAGTGTTGATTTCGGTGCAAACTATACAGGCGCAACTGGTGTTCCTGATGCGGCTTATAACACAATCGGATTGATAACACAACCAAGTATCAGTATCGTACCTGGTTCTCCTCAAAAGGTATTGATTGCGTATACATCCGTGATTGATAATGACACCACAGTGGATGATGGTATTCATCCGTATTGGTTTGGTGCTTCTTCGTTAGAAGGACAGCCATTTAGAGATATATTAGTAGTAGGTTCTCAGGATAATGGTTCAACTTGGACTTACCCTGTTAATATCTCTAAAACAGCGCATTTTGAAGAAGCGTTTGTATCAACACCAGAAATTATTACAGGCACTAAATTCCCTGTTTTCTATCAAGGTGATATTGAGCCTGGAACTGTCTTGCAGAATGACGATTTGTATGAGCCAGAATTCCAAAATTTCATGATTATGCAACAAGTTAATATCAGTGATATCTTCTTGAAAGGTGCTGATTCAACAGAAATTTGTAACCAATCAGAAGTTCCATTAGGAATCAGAGACGTTGTAAATGGTGCGGTTGGCTTAGTGAATGCCTATCCTAATCCGTCAACAGACGTGGTTAATCTTTCAATCAAATTGATCAATGCATCAAAAAATGTAACAGTTGAAATGGTTGATTTTGCAGGAAAGACAGTGTATACTTCACACTTGCAAAATGTGCTTGAAAGCAGCACAAAAATTCCGGTTAGCTCATTGGCTAATGGTGTTTACCTTATTAAGGTTACAACTGATTCCGGTATGATCTCAAAAAAATTCATAAAAGAATAATCTGATAGCAGATAAATGAAAAAGGTGGTCGTTATGGCCACCTTTTTTATTGTATGATTGTGTCGTTGACAATTAAAATGAGTTGTGCGCTTTTTATCGATCGCAATGTCACGCAGCAATCGATTAGCCAAAAAAGCAGATCATCATGTTACACAAATTGAAGAACTGGATTATGGTTGCAATTTTTCATTTTCGATATGCCTTTTCGCATCTCGTACTTGTTTCTTTTCGAAATTATGTTCCATCGCTTTTTCAAGATCAACATTGCATTGATTCGCTAACGCTGTCAATACCCAAAGTATGTCAGCCATTTCATCGGCGATATTTTTTTCTTTGTCTGAATCCTTGAAGCTTTGTTCACCGTAGGTTCTGACCATGATACGTGATAGTTCACCTACCTCTTCCATCAATATACCTAGATTCGTTAGTTCATTAAAATAACGTACACCTGTGGTCGTAATCCAGGTATCTACTTTTACTTGCAATTCCTTCAGTTCCATATTATTGTTTGTTTTTTGAATCGATTAAAATGGTTACAGGGCCATCGTTCACCAAGGCTACCTTCATATCGGCGCCGAATAGTCCAACGCCTATTTTTTTTCCAAGATCGCGTTCTAATTGCACAATCATTTTTTCATATAAGGGAATAGCGATGGTTGGTTTAGCTGCCTGTAAAAAGGATGGTCGGTTTCCTTTTTTAGTAGAGGAATGCAAGGTAAATTGACTAATCAATAGGATATCGCCATTGACATCATTTAAGGCGAGATTCATCAAGCCATTGCTATCTGAAAAAATTCGCATGTGGACGATTTTATTACTCAGCCATTCGATGTCATCAATCGTGTCGTCATGCTCGATGCCAAGTAATACCATAAAGCCTGTTCCAATAGCATCTTTGATTTCGCCATTAATACGCACATTGGCTTCAATAACGCGTTGTATCACTGCTCGCATATTACCTTTATATTTGTCGATTGCAAAATAGCACAAAAGAATGAAGATCGATGTTTCAAAAGAGATAGAAATTCGTACCTCACGAAGCGGTGGTAAGGGCGGCCAACATGTAAACAAAGTAGAAACGCAAGTAGAGGTGCGCTTCGCAATTAGTGAATCGCATCTTCTTACTGACGAGCAGAAACATATCGTGTTAGAAAAGTTAGCTAAACGCCTCACCAAAGATCTTGTATTGATTGTTAAATGCAACGAGACTCGCACTCAATTAAGTAATAAGGAAATTGCCATCAATAAACTTCATCATCTCATCGAGCATTGTCTTGAAAAAAGAAAAGCGCGCATTGCTACTAAAATACCACGACGTGTTGCAGAGAAGCGTATTGAAGGAAAGAAACGAAGAGGTGAGGTGAAGAGCATGCGACAGAAAGTAACAGCGTAAAATGGGTAGGTATGTATGACACTTAGCGTTGTTGTAACTTGCTCAAACGTTGGCAAGCGAGCTCTAAGGTTTCGTCTTTTTTTGCAAAACAAAATCGTATCAGCTTGTCATCCTTTCCATTGTGATTGAATGCACTGACCGGGATTGTTGCGACACCATATTCTTTGGTTAGCCAAATCGCAAATTCTTTGTCAGGCATATCGTTTATTTTTTCATAGCTTGCCAATTGAAAGTAAGACCCTTGGGCTTTCTGATGAATCGTAAACGGCAAATCACGCAGTAATTCTAGCAACAGATTTCGTTTTCGTTCAAAGAAACTTGGCAGCGAAAGATATTCGTTTTCATCCGTAAGAAATTGCGCAAGCGCCACTTGCATTGGTGTATTACAAGTGAAACTAAGAAATTGATGGATCTTTCTGAATTCGTTCATGAGTTCAGCTGGCGCTACACAATAACCCATCTTCCAGCCAGTGGTATGAAATACTTTTCCGAATGAATAGATGACAATACTTCGTGCAAACAGCGACGGATATTTTAATACTGATTCATGCGTGCGACCATCTAAGGTGATATGTTCATACACTTCGTCACTGATGATATACATTGACGTATCTTTTGTGACCTCATCTAGTTTCAACATATCATCGTGGGTCCATACATAGCCTGTCGGATTGTGCGGCGTATTGATGATAATTGCTTTTGTCTTTGCCGTAATGGTAGCTTTTACCAATTCCCAATCAACTGAATAATCAGGATATCGAAGCGGTATACAAATGGCCTTGGCGCCATTCGTTTCGATAGTGGGAATATAACTATCATAGGCAGGTTCCAACACGATGACTTCATCGCCTGCTTGGAGAAGAGTTGTGAAGGCGGCATAAATCGCATAGGTGCCACCCGGTGTGATTGTAATTTCTGTATCAGGATGTATACTTGACTGATAGAGCTTGTTCATTTTTTCTGCCAATGCTATTCTCAATTCAGGTACGCCAATCATTGGTGCATACTGATTGTATCCATCTTGCATGGCTTTTGTTACAAGGTCAACCAAAACTGGCGAAATTGGGTAGTCGGGAAAACCCTGTGAAAGATTAATTGCATTATGTTCCTTCGCGAGATTACTCATCACAGTGAAGATGGTTGTGCCGATATTGGGAAGTTTAGAAACCATGGTTTTCATGAATCTGTTAAAAGGTAAATGGGGGCAAATAGTTATAAGAATTTATCGCCTTTGTTTCTTCTTACTTCTGCGACATAATCCTTGATTTGTTGTTCGCGATTGCGTTCGCAAATGAGAAGTACATCTTCGGTGTCGACGACAATGAAATTTTCGAGTCCCTGCAGCACGACTAATTTATTGTCTGGCGCTTTGACCATGCATTGTGATGCATCGACAATCATGACATTTTTTCCATAGACAGCATTGCCAAGGTAATCTTTTTCAGAATTATCATACGCACTGTTCCAAGTGCCTAAATCGCACCAACCAAAATAGGACGGAATTACGTGCACGTTTTTTGCCTTCTCCATGATGCCATAGTCAATTGAAATATTTGTGCATTGCGGATATACGTTCTCGATGTCGTGATGTTCGTCTTCCGTGTTATATGATTTTACCTGTGAAAAAACGTCATTCATTTCAGGCAAGTATTTAGTCATTTCCTGTATAATAGTTTTAACGTTCCAAACGAAAATTCCTGCATTCCAAAGGAAATCGCCACTGCGAACAAATGTTTCTGCTAGTTCTTGTGAAGGTTTTTCAGTGAAGGTTCTCACCTGATAGAAATTTTCATTCTTTTTTGTGGTGTCATATTGAATATATCCGTAGCCCGTATCAGGTCGGGTAGGTTTGATGCCTAGTGTCACTAATACATTATTCTTGCTCACAAAATCGAGTGCGTCGATGATGTCGCGTTCAAATTTTCGTTCATCAAAAATCAAATGATCAGCCGGACTCATAATGATATTTGCATCAGGGTTTAAGGCCATTAGTTTATGAGCGATATACGCTGTACAAGGTGCCGTGTTTTTTCGTGAGGGCTCACTCAGTATGTTTCTGTCAGTTAGTTCGGGAAGTTGTTCCTTTAAGGTAGGAATGTAAATTTCATTTGTGATGATGAAGATATTTTCCTTCGGGCAGATATTGGCAAATCGTTCATAGGTCCATTGTATCAGAGATTTCCCTGTCCCAAGAATGTCAAGGAATTGTTTCGGATGATCATTTCTGCTCTCAGGCCAAAACCGGCTTCCGATGCCGCCAGCCATGATGGCAACGTAATTATTTTTTAAACTCATGCTTTCGTTCTGATTCTGATTTTTTAACGGACTAAAGTACGCTTTTTTTGTCAACCATTTTTGAATTGGATTTCAATATGTCATGAATGTTGTCTATCAATTGTTGTGGTTGATGCTAGTTGTCTTCGACGGCTGTCTTTTTCATGGCCGCTGCAATGTCGTGACCAAGATATCGTTCAATCCAATGATGCACGAGATAAATGACAGGCGTTATTAAAATAGCAACGACTAATTTGTAACTATATCCGACTAGTGTGATGGCGAGTACCTTTGGGTAGCTCCATCCTTGACCTAATTTGAATGCGATAAAAATAACGACAAAGCTGTCGATCAATTGTGATACGATTGTTGATCCGGTAGCGCGTAACCAAATCATTTTTTCGCCTGTCATCATTTTGATCTTATGAAAAATAAATACATCCAATACCTGTCCAATTAAGAAGGCAATGACCGAACCAAAAATAATCCACATTCCTTGCCCGAAAATTTGTGCATACGCTTTTTGGGTATCCGGTATGCCCTTATCTGCATTGATGCCTATCCACCAATCGGCGGGCACCAAATGAATGGCACCATAGGCCGCCAAAAAAGAGAAACTGATGAGTGCGACTGTTAAGTATGATAAAAATCGGACACCTCGCATACCGTAATATTCATTGATGATATCAGTCATAATAAAAACAACAGGCCATAGTAAAACGCCTGCTGTGAGATTGAATGATAGATGTTCTTCGCCGAATAATGTAAAGGTAACTGGATTGAATCCCAATGTTTTTTCAAGTGAAAAAATTTTGCCGCCAATGAATTCAGCCACTAGCGCATTCGTGATAAAAAAACCAGCGAGTATCAAAAATAATTTTGTGGGCTTGTCCTTTAGTATTTGATGGATCATAATTGAGAAGAAGATATGTAAATGTAGTAAACAGGTTTTTAATTCAGTTGATTTTAATATCTTGCAATAAAAAATTACAACAATGAAAGGTCTTTTTACGCTATCGATTCTCTTACTGATGGGTTTCTCTATGATGGCTCAAGATGCAGCCGACAAGATAAACGGTATTTGGCTTAATGCAGCAGCCACGGCTAAGATTCAGATTTACAAAACGACATCAGGACATTATGCTGGTAAAATATGTTGGATTAAGGAGCCTATTGATCCAGAGACGGGTAAGCCAAAAGTTGATAAACGGAATCCTGATAAGTCAAAACAAACTACACCTCTTCTTGATTTGGTCATCCTGAAGGCTTTTAGCTATGACAGAGAAAGTAAAGGTTGGCAACATGGAACTATCTATGATCCTAAAAATGGTAAGGATTATTCATGCAAGATGGAACTCGCCGACGATAATAGCCTGAAGGTTAGAGGGTATCTCGGCATTTCATTATTAGGTCGGACAGAAACCTGGAAACGGGAGATAAAAAAATAAAGGATGTCTACATTCGTTCAGGCGCATTCGCTCCAAGCAATCCTAATCCGTGCGCAAGAATATGTCTGGTAAGATAGCACAATTTAAGACGCATCGCTTTGACTGAATCTTCTTCAGCTTTTAATACTGAATGATCGACAAGGAAACTATTAAATTCTTTCGCGATTCGATAAATATAATTGCATATCACAGAAGGATTATATTCATTTGCAGCTTGAAGCAAAGCGGCTGGATATTGCTCCAATAAAGCAAGAAGGCCTTTCTCATTGTTGGTAAGAGGGCCACTCGATTCGATTGTATGATCGACTTCTTCTGCCTTTGCTTTTCGGAGTATCGAACAGATTCGTGCGTGCGTGTATTGAATAAACGGTCCTGTAAATCCGTGGAAATCAATACTCTCTTGTGGGTTGAAAATCATACGTTTTTTAGGATCAACACGCAGCAGATAAAATTTCAACGCACCCATACCCAATGTATCAAATAAGGTATCAAGTTCGTTAGCAGTAAATCCATCTACTTTACCGAGTTCCTCTGTGTTTTTCTTTGCGATCGCTGTCATCTCGTCAATCATATCATCAGCGTCTACGACAGTTCCTTCGCGGCTTTTCATTTTTCCAGTGGGGAGTTCAACCATGCCATATGATAAATGATAAATGCCATCCGCCCCAGGTTCGCCTAGTTTTTGCATGATGAGTTTAAGCACCTGCATATGATAATTTTGTTCATCACCAATCACATAGACCGAAGTATCCATGCTGTAATCAGAGTATTTTAGATTCGCAGTGCCGATATCTTGTGTCATATAGACCGATGTGCCATCGCCACGAAGTAATAATTTTTGGTCGAGTCCATCAGCAGTCAAATCAATCCAAACAGAGTGATCATCCTTCTTGAATAGTACGCCATTGGCGAGTCCTTTTTCGATGATTTTTTTTCCGAGTAGATAGGTGTCGCTTTCATAATACATCGCGTCGAAATCAATACCCATTCGGTTATACGTGATTCGAAAACCTGCATACACCCAGTCGTTCATTTTTTTCCAAAGGGCCATTGTCTCCGCATCACCAGCTTCCCATTTGCGAAGCAGTTCTTGCGCTTCAATCAATATGGGTGTCTTTTTCTCGGCCTCCTCTTTTGGTAAGCCTTGACTGATTAAATCGTCAATTTGAATCTTGTGGATGTCGTTGAATTTTACGTAATAATCACCAACGAGGTGATCGCCCTTAATGCCGGTCGACTCAGGCGTTTCGCCATTCGCATAGTGAAGCCATGCCACCATACTTTTACAGATATGAATGCCACGGTCATTGATTAGATTGGCTTTGATGACTTCATAGCCAGTGGCTTTGAAAATATTGGCAACGGAATAGCCCAAAAAGATATTGCGCAGATGTCCGAAATGAAGGGGCTTATTGGTATTGGGTGAAGAGTATTCTATCATCACCTTTTTGCCGTTGGGCTCAAACGTCCCGAACTGTTTTTCATTCCAGTTTGTATGCAGGAAATCAACAAAAAATGCCTGATTGACACGCAGGTTTAGGAATCCTTTAATGACATTGAAGTCGGTAAACAGACTGTTATTTTTTACCATCGCATCACCTAGGTCTTGTGCAATTTCATCAGGCTTTTTGCCTATTAATTTAGCAAGTGAAAATGTCACTAATGTATAATCGCCTTCAAACTCAGGTTTGGTTTCATTGATCAGAATTTCTTCAGCCGCAACGTGTTTGTCATAGACTTTGGCTATGGCTTCAGCAGCTGATTGTTTAATGTTATCGATAAGATTCATACGCCTCAATATTTGCGACAAAAGTACTATATCCAGTTCTTGATTTAGTTTATAATATCAAAAAATGATTAGATTTGCCAACATGAGAAAATTC
>Ga0114969_10002796_pt1 | contig 14244 bp, 15 predicted proteins | sample M_130807_MF_Meta_FD_87316 | JGI IMG/M metagenome (GOLD analysis project Ga0114969, IMG submission 87316) | Freshwater microbial communities from Lake Montjoie, Canada to study carbon cycling - M_130807_MF_MetaG | ecosystem: Environmental > Aquatic > Freshwater > Lake | place: Lake Montjoie...
AAATTATTTATTTTGGAAATTAGCAGGATTGATATAAGGTGAAACTAATCTTGAATTTAATTGTTCGCTACTTAAATAAGGATTTTTCAAGTCGCTGTTACAATATCCAAACCCAGGTTTACTTGTATCAAAAGATGATTTAAATGTGTATGGAACATTACTGGAAGGAGTTTTACCAGTTTGAACGTGCGGGTCTAAACCCAAATCATAACAAGCTTCGGTATTATTGAAATTCATAATTTTAAGACCATTATGCTGTAAAAATTGTCGATATTGCCAATTATTTTTAATACCCTCTTGAACTTGAATGCGTTGATTAATTACAGCATCAGGCTGCCAAGTTGCATAATTTCTGCCATCATCCATGATTGGAGGATAATTAAAATGAATATTATTAGAACCAGAATAACAAGTTGCCCAAGACATTTTATATAATTACAAGATAAAATTCTTATTCAACTCCAAGCAATTTAAGTAATTCATTTTTTTTTAATTTAGAAGTATCAACCGAAAGTCCTTTTTCTAAAACAACACTTCTAAGCTTAGGTAATGTTAATTTTTTATAGTCAATAGTATCATTTTTAGTTTCTTCTAAAGAAATATTTATAGATTTGAAGTCCATAGATTTGATATCATCATTTTTTTTTCCAATATTTTCATTTTCAGAATCAGATAATTCGTCTAATTCATCTAAATTATCAAAATCATCATTATCAATATTTTCATTATTTGTAATATTCATTTTAAAAACCTTAATATCATTTTTTTCGCCAATTTCAATGACGCTGTTATCATCTAAATCTTGTATACTTTGGTTGTCATTTTCTGTAGAATTATCACAATCATCAATAGCGTCATCTTCGAGGCTATCAATATCACTATCTTCATCATCATTATCAATATCGTCGTCACTATCTTCATCATCAGAAACAGCTATTAGTTTATTATTGTATTTAATAGTATTAGTATTTTCTAAATTATGAATATTTTTTTCAGAGTTTGCCACATTAGAAAAATTTTGTGAAGGTTCAGAGCCTGCTCTCATAGATAAATGTTGTATGATCATTTTAGTTCCATTAACTTCTTCTGCTAAAGAAGAAACAAGGCTTAACATAGATGAGATTTTATGATTTTGATCTCTAAATTTACTTTCAAAATAAACAACAAGCAATGCTACTACAAGTACTAATATTCCTAAAAACATAAAAAAAGTTGGGTTAAATAAATCTGTTAAAGAAGCCATATTATTACAAAGAGAACATATAAATTAATTAATTAACTAACGAATTAATTTATATTATTATTATTTTATTTGTTTACTTGCTATTTGCTATTGATCGTGTTATCTATTATTTCCTTTGGATAATTCATTTCTGTTAATACGGTTACACCACCCTTCACTTCAGAAATACCTTCGATCATTTTATATTTGTAAATTAGCTTATTATTTTTGTTTTCTGTTACCATACAACAGTTCAAAACGCGTTTATGTTTATTTAAAATCTTACAAACTTTTACAAAATGCGTAGTTAATAAACAAGAGACATTTGGATTTTTAATTAAATAGCTCATAAATGCTGTGGAACTTGTGACTGCTTCATCTGGATTAGTCCCGGAATATAATTCATCAAAACCGCAAAAATGTGTTTCGTCGTCGTTAGAAATAACAATATCTAAAATATCTTTGCATCTACGTGCTTCAGCTTGAAACAAACTATCTCTACCGGAAGTGTCGGGAATATTTAAATAACAATGAATATATTTAAAAGGGTATAATTTTGCCGAGTCATAAAATCCGCAACCGAATTGTTGTGTAAAAATAATATTAATGAGGGTAGATTTAAGAGTGGTAGTTTTTCCGGAAGCATTTGGACCGGTGATAATAATATTTTTTTTAAATTTGATAGTATTTTTAACAGGGTTATTATCTTTTAAAGGAGCATAATAGCTATTTTTGAATAATGATTTTTGTTTGTTTTTAATAAATGCGGAATAATTAATTTTTTTCTCTTCGATGTTATTTTGAAGTCCTTCTAAACAATCAATATAACCATTGAACCCGAATGAATACAAAATAACTTCATTGTATGAGTTGTCATCATGTAATTCGTAAAAGTATTTTAATACGTGTCCAATTTCTTGTAATTTTTTGATACTTGTTAATTTATATTCAGAAATACAAGATAATTTTTGTTTGAGATTTTCCATAATTTGTTTCTTCTCTCTTAAAACAGAATTAAAATTGTTTTGACTTGGTAGATTAGAAGAAAAAGCAAGATAATTATCAATAGTTTTGATGGTATAATTTAGATATTGATTAATTTCAACGAAATGTTTGTGTATTTTAATCATATTATTATGAAATTTAATGCATACCGTAATATTTTGATATATTGAAAATAAATAAAAGGCGGCTGATATGAGTAAATAAAACTTTTCGTTCATTGATACATCATTAAATTGTGTAAACAGTTTTCCAATTGCGTGAGATTGAGCTAAAACTTTTAAAACTTCAAAATATTCGCTAACTGTTAAATTGAGACCTTTGAATTTAATAATAAAAAAGGGAACAATTAATATTAGAATAGGAATGAAGAGAGAAATAACTGGAGAAGCTAAATTGTAAAGGCTCATAAACTGTAAGAACATTTCTGATTTATTAAGAAATTCTAAAATTTCCCAATCAATATAATAATATTTTTCCTTAAAATCAGTTTCGCATTTAATTTCGTTCCATATTTCTACAATATTTTTGTAATTTGGCGAGTAAGCGGTATATTTTTGGTCAATCCCTTTATATTCCTTTAACAACGTTTGATTATCAATGATAAATTTGGTGTCAGTTGTGTAATATTCCGACACCTGTTCAATAAGTTTTTCAGATAAATCATTGTCATTATTAAAAAAATAATTATATATAGGTTGACATCCTGACGCATCAATTGTTTTTACCAGTTCTAAATCATCTATAATATTTTGTTTAATTTTAACTTTTTTGTCATTATAATAAATTGGTAATTTAAAGTGTTGATTAATTTCATTAATTGTTGTATTTTTATTAACTTTTGTCATTTATTATATTTTAAAAAAGAAATATAATAATTTTATTTTACGAATGATTTAATAATAATGTTAATTTAAAAATATAGTTCCTAAATCAGCGGGGACCTCTTTAATTTGGGTGTTATAATGACTTTCAATATCCTTCATTATACCGTAATCTCTTCGGGTTATTAGATTAATACCAATTCCCTTTCTTCCCCATCTGCCACTTCGACCTATTCTATGTAAGTATGTATGTTTACATTTGGGCAAATCAAAATTAATAACAAGAGCCACTTGCTGAACATCAATGCCTCGTGCAGTAACATTTGATGATATTAAAACCCGAGATACGCCAGTTTTAAAGTCATGAAATGCGGTATCTCTGGCAGTTTTATCCATTCCACTATGAATACAAGAAACGGGAAATTCATCTTCGCGCATAGCTTCATACAAGTCAGAAACACGTTTGACACTGTTACAATAAATTATACTGGATGTCAAATGAGCAAATGAGAATAGATCTTTCAAAGTAGCGTATTTTTGTCTATCATCATCGACGGCAATATAAAATTGACGTATACCATCGAGGGTGAGCATTTCGGCCTTAACAGAAATTCTGATAGGGTCTCTCATCATTTTATCAATAATTGGCGAAATGCTTTCGGGTAGAGTAGCACTAAATAACGCAATTTGGATATCGTTGTTAAAATATTGAAAAATATTGTAAACTTGTTCTTTAAACCCGGATGACAACATTTCATCTGCTTCATCGAGAATTACCAGTTTGATAGTTTTAGCGGAGATTCTATCCCGGCGCATCATATCGTAAACGCGTCCGGGACATCCAACAATAATTTGAGGAGTATTTTTATTGGAAAAGCTGGATTTTTCTTCATATGAAGAACCGCCAAATACAGTTTGGACACGCAAATTTTCTTTTTTACTATTAAAAATAGCACTTCCAAGAGAAGATATAACCATAGAAGTTTGCGAAGCAAGTTCTCTTGTAGGAGATAAAATTAGAACCTGAGTGAAATTTTTTTCAGGATCAATTCTTGATAAAGCTCCAATAGAAAAGGTAGCAGTTTTACCGGTTCCAGACTGAGCCTGCGCAACAATATCTCTACCTAATGAAATAGGTTTAATTGCCTTTTTTTGTATAGGACTTGGTTTTTCAAATCCATAACTATAAATTCCTCTCAAAATATCTTCGCCTAAGTCTAAATCTTCCCAGGAATTTATTTCATATGAAGGTTCAAATACTTCCTTTGAACTTTCATTATTAATCGTTTCGTTAACTTCGTTTTCAGTTGACATTATATACATTAGTTACATTAAATCTATTTAAGTGTATTTCTAATTATTAATTATTTAAAAAAAAATTGATATAAATGTAATATAATATATTATAGTATACAAATAAAATGGCTGCTAAAATTATGAAATATACGCTAAATGATTTTAATGAATTTATTTTCAATGGATTTAATTACGAATTGTCTTCAGATATTGTAAATGTGATATCTAATTTGGCACTGGAAGTAGGGTCTCCTGGATATGTTAAGACGCCGATATTTCAGAAAAAAGAAAATCCTATGAAGGCTGAATTATCTCAAAAGGAAGGAGGAGGTGCCGCAGGAGGAGGTGGATTTAAGAAAAGAAGAGGCAATAGAAGTATGGAAGTAAATGATTCTGATTGGGAAAATTTGAGAACCTTTCAAACTACAAAGATTGAAGATCGTGAAGGTATTGTTGGTGAATTAGACAGCATTAGAACTAATTTAAATAAAATTACCGATAAAAATTATAATGATATTGCGGGTAAAATTATGGATTTAATAGAAAAGATTGTAAAGAATGAGAGTAATTCGTCCGAGGACATTTCAAAGGTAGGTCACACTATTTTTGAAATAGCATCAACGAATAGGTTTTATTCGAAAATGTATGCTGATTTGTATACAGAAATAGTAAATAAATTTGAAATTATGAAGAGTTCGTTGAATGAAAGTTTGGATAAATTTTCAGAGTTATTTAATGAGGTTGAGTATATAGATTCATCAGTGGATTATGATAAATTTTGTAAGATGAATAAAGATAACGAAAAGAGAAAGGCAATAGGATTATTCTTTTTGAACTTGACGATAAATGGTGTAATTCCTAATATTAAAATTATTAATATTACTCGAATTCTGATGGCAAATATGTATTTATACATTTCACAAGAGAATAAGAAAAATGAGGTGGATGAGTTAAGTGAAAACATATCATTGCTTTACAAAAAGGAGTTTTACGATGATGAAGATGAAAAGAATGAGTATGAGTTGATTGAAGGATATACGATTACAGAAATTATAGAAAGAATAGCTAATAGTAAGGCAAAGGATTATAAGAGTTTGACTAATAAAACAGTATTTAAATTTATGGATTTGATTGATATGTAAATAAAATAAACAAAAAATAAATAAAATAGGTTTTTATCATTATGAAATTATAAGAATATAAAGTATAAAAATATAATAATATAAATAATGAATAATAAAGATGAAAATATTTTTTTTTCATTAAACGAAAAAAGTAGTCATGATGGTTCAGATGATTTTTTAGATGAATTAACAGATGATTTTTTAGATGATTTTGATTTTATAAACCAAATAACAGATGAAGAAAAAATTACTGCTATGAGTTTTGAGTATAAAATAAATTATACAGTTAAAGACCTTTTATTAATTTGTGAATATTATGGTATAGCAAAGGAAATCAAGGTGAATAAGTGTAATAAGGAAGAAATAATTTTAATATTGGTTAATTATGAAAATAATCCAATAAATAATAATATAGTTTTAAGAAGACATGAAATGTGGTATTGTATTAATAAATTAAAAGAGGATAAGTTTATGAAAAAATATATAATATGGTAAAATATTTTATAATTAATTAATATTAAATATAAAATATCATGATAAAATATAAATATGGTGTTATCAAAAATAAATAAGAAAGTGAGTTATACAGAATTAAAAAGTGTAGATCCGCAAGATTTAAAAATGGAAGCGAATTTATATCAATTAGAAATTAAAGATGTGGATGTTATTATTGCTGTGGGAAATGCTAAAAATACATTTGAAGATAAAAATATATTGTTCTTTCCTGTTTATTTAGTTAAATATAATAATAAGGTTACCCAAATTGGTGTATATGAAATAAAAGCATCAGATTATGGTATTTATTTAGATGACGATAATAATTTTGATGTTGAAAAACTGGGGTATGATCCTTTAATTTATACATTTGTTACAAAAGAAATGTTACAGAAATTAAGATTGGAGCCAGATGTTCCTATTAGAAGAGTAGAAAAAAAGAAAACAGATGAGCCTGAGGAGAGAGAGGAAGGTGAAATTAGTGATACTGAGGGTGAAATGAACCCAAAAGTTTCAGAATATAATGAGTTTTATGAAATTCCTCAAGAAAGAGCTGATATATTTATTTTAACAAAGGGTATTCCAATTCCAGCGCAATTACCTCAAGAAACTAAAGTCCAAGCAAAAGATATTAAAGAAAAATACCAAGATACGTCTTCAGATTTGTGGATACAAAGATTTATGAAAAATAATAACTATACTTTATCAGATACTGAAGCACAAGGAGATTGTTTATTTGCTACAATAAGAGATGCTTTTTCAAGTATAGCTCAGCAAACATCCGTAACAAAATTAAGAAATAAATTATCAAGAGAAGCAACTGAAAGTGTATTCCAAAGATATAAAGATGATTATGATATGTATAATACATCATTATTGGGAGATACAAATAAAATAAAAGAGTTAGAATCTGAATATATTTCATTAAAACAAAGATTTTCAAACACATTAGAGAGAAATGAACAAAAATTATTTTTAGAAAACGCAAAAAAAATAAAGGCAGAACATGATAGGTTAGTTGAAGAAAAAAAAGTAACAACTGAGTTATTTAATGAATATAAATTTATGAAACGTGTAGATACTCTTGAAAAATTTAAAAACATTCTTAAAAAATGTGATTTTTGGGCTGATACATGGGCCATATCAACGTTAGAGAGAATTTTAAATATTAAATTTATTATTTTGTCAAGTGAAGCTTATAAAAGTAAAGATATAAAAAATGTTTTAACTTGTGGAATAGTAGATCTTGTTTTAGAAAATAAAGGTATTTTTACTCCAGAGTTTTATATTATTGTAGATCATACTGGTGACCATTATAAATTAATCGGATACAAAAACAAGATGATATTTAAATTTAGTGAAATACCATATGATATTAAAAATATGATCTCAGAAAAGTGTTTAGAAAGGAATTCTGGTGTTTTTGCATTAATACCGGATTTTCAAAATTTTAAAACTGGTAAAAAAAGGTCAGTCGTCAAGGATGATGATGATGAGCAATATGAAGAATTAAGTGAGGCAAAATTGAGAGGATTATATAATAATGATGTTGTATTTTTGTTTTATTCAAAATCAACAAATAAGGTTCCAGGAAAGGGTTCAGGAGAGAAGATACCAAATGAAAGAATAAAAGAGTTTACAGAATTGGCGACAATACCAGACTGGAGGAAAAAATTGTCGAATTTTTGGGTTGAACCATTTACATTGCATAATCATAAATGGGCTTCTGTAGAGCATTATTATCAAGCATCAAAGTTTAAAGAGAATAATCCCAATTTTTATTTAAATTTCTCTCTTGACTCAGGAACAGATTTATCAAAAGATCCTGCTATGGCAAAGGCAGCAGCTGGGAAAAGTGGTAAGGTAAATGGTAAACAATTTAGACCAGATGGTGTTGATATGGACTCCGATTTTTTGGGTAAAAGACAAAAAAAAGAGATGTATGATGCTCAATATGCGAAATTTACACAAAATGAAGATCTGAAAAATTTGTTATTAGCTACAAATGACGCCAAGTTGACACATCATAGTCGCGGATCTCCTCCAATTGTGTTTGAAGACCTGATGATAATTCGTGACAAAATTAGGCGCAAAAAACTATAATATTAATTATTTAATTAAATTATTTAATATTATTTATGAATTTATTATATTAGTCAATTAATGAATTAAACAATTGGAACCTTGTTGGTTAATTTTTGGTGTGTTATTGTTAGGACAGCAGCCGTAACGAGTGCCAGCGCAGCCGCCAATTGGTTTAGGAGGTGGAGGAACGGGAGATGGTGGTGGAGGAGGAACGGGAGGTGGTGGAGGAACGGGAGGTGGAGGAGGAACAGGAGGAGGAGGAACATAAGGAGTTGGATAATATCCTGGACCAGGTCTATATCCAGGACAATTAGACCCAAAATAGTTTATTTTTGAGTCAACTCCATTAGGACAACATCCATAGGCAGTTTGAGAACAATTAGCTTTTGTATAGTTGCTGGGTGAAATTAATTGTAAATTATTTAAAATAATTAATGCTAATAAAATGATTCCTAAAACAATTATAATTGTAGACTCCATATAGTAAATATTAATATTTTTTATTTTAGTATAATGAAAATATATTAAGAAAAACTTAAAAATAAATAACTGAATATAATAATAATGAAGATATCAAAAAATAGTAAATTACTTATGTCATTTTTTACAAAAAACAAATATATTAATCACATAGAACAAACAAATAAGACTAATCAAATTCTTACGCAATTATATGATGATATTTTAAATGCTTATAATTATCTTGTGAATTTGAAACAAAGTAAAGGTGTAAATTTTTATAATGTGACTATAAAAAAAATATATAGTTCCACACAAATAACAAGACCAAAGAATTTTAATTCAAATAGTTTTCCATTAGAAATTAGAAATCATATTGATGAATTATCTGTAACAGAATTATGTTATAAGTTTTCTCTCTTCAATCGAAATATTAAACTGTTTTTTATAACTGAAGAAGACAATATAGAGTTAAAAATAGCTGAATATAACAAACATGTTGACTCAATCATTATGTGGTTATATATATTAAATGAATACGCTTCAAAACAATGTTCCAGCAGTTTAGTGATATATTTTTATTTTACTTCTTTAGAAAAGAAACTACCAAATTCTAATATAAATATTTTAGATGAAAATAATGTTAACACGGCATTTACTACTACTTGTCCTAAGGATTCCGAAATAGTAGTTTATAGAAAAGAAGAATGGTTTAAGGTTTTTATTCATGAGTCATTTCATAGTTTTGGTCTGGATTTTTCAGATATGAACAATATAGAGTGTAATAATCGTATATTGAATTTATTTAAAGTTCAATCAGAGGTAAATTTATATGAATCATATACTGAATTTTGGGCAGAAATAATAAATGCGTTGTTTTGTAGTTTTATAGCTTTAAAGAATAAAAAAAATATTGATGAATTTCTCTCTAATGCTGAATTTTTTATTAATTTTGAAAGAACATATAGTTTTTTTCAATTGGCCAAAACTCTTAGGTTTATGGGTTTGACATACAATGATTTAATTTCAAAAAATGGTTATAGTAAAGTGTTGAGAGAGACATTATATAAAGAAAAAACAAATGTGTTATCTTATTATATAATTAAAACAATATTAATGAATAATTATCAGGGTTTTTTAGTTTGGTGTAAAAAAAATAATCTTTCTCTCTTACAGTTTAAAAAAACATCATTAAACCAACAAGAATATTGTAAATTTATAGAGAAAAACTATAAAATAAATACTATGATGGTCGGCGTTGATCAATCGCAAAAGTTTTTGAATGTTTTGTATTCAAAAAATAAACGTGTAAATGATAATTATATTTTGTCAAATATGCGTATGAGCATATGTGAGCTGGGATAAAAATCATGAATAAATAAAATTGAATTAATTTATAATATAAAAGTATTATAATATAAATTAAAAATGACACAACAGGAAATAGAATATAATAAAACATTCACACACACAATTGTTATTGACAGTTGTTTTGGAAATTTACCACAATCAGACGTTATTGAAATATTTAAAGATGGTCGGCCATTTTCACATTTTATAGAGCCGTGGTTAGCGGTAAATTATCCTTTAAATCATGTAAAAGGCTGTAAAAAATATGACCATACAGACATAACCGATGAAAATATAAAATATGACCAAAAATCATTTACAAATCGCGGATGTAAATTTATGCCATCTAATATGATAGGTGAAGGTAGAAAATTCAATAAGGAAATTTTTGAAGAAAAAGCAAAAAAATTAATTTATATAATTGTTAGCAATATTAGTTTTCCGGAAATTAAAGTGAGGTTTGTAAGAGGTATTGATTTAATAGTGGATTATCCTACAGGTTGTATTCCGCTAAAGGACTTTAATAAATTCTTTAATTAATTCTTGTTTTGATATTGATTTTGGTCCAACCGTATTATTTGTTTCAAATTTTATACCTTCTAATTTTTTTATGTTATCTTGTATTGTTTCGTCATTTGTAAATTTTATAAAATAATGTGACTGAACAGATTTCTCAGATGTATTTACATCAATTGTTCCTGCTGTTCCTCCAACTCGGCGAAATGAAATATCCGGATTATTATTTTTGGTAACAAATACAAAGTTAGTTGGTTCTTTTTTTTCAACTTTCTCTCTATTGTAATCTTTTTTTTGCCATATTTGAAAAACACATGGCACATCATGCTCTATATCATCTACTAAAAACGAGTTTTTTGGCAAGTCTTGTTCAAAAACGAGATGGAACATCAATGGAAATTTCTGTTTTAAAGTATCTTTTTTAAAGCTTTTGGGTAATATGAATGATAAGCTATTGCAAAAGTTGCATGACCATTTAATAAATTTTATTGCCATTGATGATTGGCGACCAAAAGGCGGATTGCCAATTATGTGTATATTATTAAATTGTGATGATAACTCCTGATAGTCCAAAGTTAAATAATCTTGTTTAATAATTTCTGTATGTTCGGGTTCTAAATCGTAAAATAAATGGTTATTAGATAATGTTTTTATACCTGAAATAAAAGAGCCGTTACCTGCGCTCGGTTCAATAATTAGATCATTATTATTAATTTTTACGTATTTTTTTACCAAGTCTAAACAACAATTGACAATGCAGTCCTTGGTGTAGAATTTATCAATTGTATTTCGTATTAAACCAGTGGTCTGAATGGTTTCCATAGTTGTTATATTTTATTTTATATATAATTATTTAAATTTTAATCAATTTTATATTTATTTAAATTTTATTTAATCTTTTTATAAATATTACATAAGATGGTTTTGGAATTGGCTATCTTATATTTGTTAACTATATAAACAAAAAAAAGATATTCAAAAATTCCTACTAAAAGAATAAATTCTAATGTTTTAATAAACTCTTTCAAAAATCCCGAGCTATACCAATAATATTTTATGAAAGTAGGGTTCTCAATTAAAACTGATGAATTATTTTCGGTATTTTTTGGAGAGGATATCATTTCGATAGAGGCTTCCTTATCATCCATTTTTTTATCATCAGTTTTTTTATAATCATTTAAATTTTGAAAGCTGCCAAATGACACTATTGCCGATTTTGGATCATATCTTGGAGATGAAGGTATTGTTGTAATTACATTATAAGCTGAATAGTTTTTCCAAAGATCTCTGAAAAAAACAGCAACAAAAATGGATGATGATGTTACTATATAAATAAAACAAGAATTCCATAATTTTTCATTATTTTCATCAAGATCATTTTGATACTCATTGCAATTTTGTAAGGGAATATATGTTGTATTTATTTTAGGTATATATGATATATCACCGTCAAATATGTGGTTGAATATTGTTTTTTCATAAGGCATTATGTAGTAGATATAAAAAAAAACTTCAAAAATGGTTAATAAATAAAGATGAATGAAATGTGATTGTAAATGTAAAAATTTTAAAACCATGCGACAGTTATATTAAATATAATTATTAAGATATTTGTAAATAAGTTTATTAAAATATTATAAAATTTATTTGTTTTATTTTTTATTTTTATTTGTTTGTATGTAATTTACAATAATCAGAATTTGAAAGCGGTTGTCTATTACATTTATTACCAGATTTTGTAATACCGCAACAAATGTATTTGAACATTCCGTTACCGGTATGTTTTTTATTGGATCTCCATGCTTCGCTTGCTTCATCGAAGTCAATATTTACCTCATATAGTGAATTATTATTTTGTTTGGTTTGACTTCGGGTATTCATCTTAATATAATACTTTTAAATTATGTAAAAAAAATTAATTCAATTTTATTTTGTGTAAAGGTATAAACCTAAAATAGTAATATTTATATATTATAACATTATTATGAATAATATATTATTATTTATTTTTTTATCAAATTTATTACCTTTAATTAAGTGTTTTGATTTTAGTTATAATTTAGAATATAGTTATTCAAAGTATAAAAATAGTTATAGCTTTGACCAAATATATTCCGATTTTTTTTTATCAAATGCTGGGTCAAGAGAGAAGAATAGTAATTATTTTAATTCATTAACAACAAAATCTGGTAATTTTAATTCAAATTATTTTATTAATTCAAAAAATATAGGTTCGAATATTTTTTATATCAACTCATTATCATCAAAAATAAATAGTTATAATAATTATTTAACTAATATTTTATCAGTTGATTTATCATTATCGACGTATCAGTTAAAGTCATCATTACCTTATTCTAAAAAAATATTATCATCAAAAATAAATAGTAATAATAATTATCTAACAAATATTTTATCAGTTTATTTACCATCATCGACGATGTCGTATTATGCTACTACATCGGTTACTACATTAGCTCCGACAATTGTGCCAACAATTGTGCCAACAATGGCCACTACATCAGCGCCAACAATTGTGCCAACACCGGCCACTACATCGGCTCCAACAATTGTACCAACAATGGCCACTACATCGGTTACTACATTATCGCCAACAATGGTCACTACATCGGTTACTACATTAGCTCCGACAATTGCTCCTACATTATCGCCAACAATGGTCACTACATCGGCCACTACATTATCGCCAACAATGGTCACTACATCGGCCACTACATTAGCGCCAACAATGGCCACTACATCGGCCACTACATCGGCTCCGACAATGGCTAAAATAAAAACAAATACACCTACAATAATTGAAGTGCCAATAATTTCATTTGACACAAAATTAACATTTAATAATTACGACACCATAGATCTTGATATTAAAAGCCAAGAAGCTATTATAATAGCAACCGCAAATTCTATGAATATCAGCGCCTCTTATGTAGAATATATTGGAAGTTCAATCAAAACACGACGATTATCTATTTTTAAATTATTAGGTTTCAACATAATTGTATCTTTAAAAACTACCATACCATTACAAGGTAAGTTTTCATTAAATCCAGAAACTTTATATTCTATGATTACTACAAATCTAATAAATTCAGTTAACTCAGGATTATTTACATCATATTTATTAACGGCATCAAACAATTTAAATATAACTAACTTTGTAAATTCTTCTATATCTTCAGTTCAAAATGATAAATACGTAATTCAAGACCCTAACAAACCAAATTATCCTGATAAAAATAATGATAATGATAATGATGATATTTACATAAAGATTTACATCATTTTTTCAGTCCTTTTATCACTTTATTTAATATTGTATTTTGTATGGCTTCGAAAAAAATATCTTAACAATATCCGACGATTACGTAATCTATTTGAAGGTATGATAAATACCGATGATATTTCAATACGTATTGTTGAGAATTAATAATATTTATCGTTTGTTTTCTCTCCACTGTCAGCTATTTCATTAAATTTTATATTTGAAATCTCTTGGTTTGTTATCTTATTATCATTTTCTGTTGGAATATGTTCATAATATGAGCTACTATCATTTAACTGTCTTCTAAAATGCTTTCCGTTTTCTAATTTGAAACGCAACAATGGGTTGTCATAAATATATTCTATTCCCAAAAACTGAACATTTGGGAATTGTACTTGTTTGCTATAAGTCGACATTTCGTTATAATAGTTTAACGGTTTCATAGCCTTTTTCTCCTCTATCGTGGTCATATACAGAATTAAGTATTATATCTTTATATTTTGTTTTTATATTTAATTTATAACTTAATATTTTAACTAAAAATAATATCTTTGAATAAATAAAAAATTGAATATAAAAAATAAC
>Ga0114969_10002799_pt1 | contig 14238 bp, 20 predicted proteins | sample M_130807_MF_Meta_FD_87316 | JGI IMG/M metagenome (GOLD analysis project Ga0114969, IMG submission 87316) | Freshwater microbial communities from Lake Montjoie, Canada to study carbon cycling - M_130807_MF_MetaG | ecosystem: Environmental > Aquatic > Freshwater > Lake | place: Lake Montjoie...
ATGTTCTAAATCCCCCTAAAAACGTAAGCGTAAGTCATGACTAAGCGCGATTTGGTTTTGATAAGTAATGATTCCGAAGAGTTAGGACTTGATCGGACTACTCCGGTTTTACTCCCGTCATCAGCTCCGGTTATTGGGCATGCGACGCCTAGAATCTCTACGCCGCTCAATGATTTACCCTCTAGAGGCTTAGAAGTTATCGATTTCGCTAAAGAATTGAAGCTGGATCTAATGCCATGGCAAAAATTCTACTTTGAGCATGCTTTAAAAGTTCGTCCCGATTCCCGTTGGGCTCACCCAATCGTAACTACTGTTGTTTCGAGACAGTCCGGGAAATCTACAATGATGATGATCCGAATCTTGGCCGGGCTTTATCTATTTGAAGAGCCGTTACAAATTGCTTCGGCTCACCGGCTCGCTACAAGCTTCGAACAATTCCGGACTATTGTGTCAATGATAGAAGCTAACGATTCTCTAGCTAAACAGGTTAAGCGGATTTATTGGTCTCATGGCGCGGAAGAAATTCAAATGCTTAACGGTAATCGATTTATGATTAAGGCCGGCGGCTCTTCGGCTCGTGGAGTTTCAAAACCCGAGACCGTGTATCTTGATGAACTCCGGGAAATGCACGATCTAGAATCTTTCGCTTCTCTTCGCTATACATTACTCGCGGCTAAGAATCCACAAGTGTTAACTTTTTCTTCGGCCGGAGACCAACACTCAACGATTCTTAATTCTCTACGCGAAAGAGCAGTAGCGGCTAACGGCGGCGCAATAGATGACGCGGCTTATTTTGAATGGAGCTCTCCAACCGATGATTTAACTTTAGAAAATGCGGCTTTTGCCAATCCGGCTTTGGGCTGGACTATTCACCCGGACAATCTCCTATCCACCTTTAACGACCCTAGAGATACCGTAATGACCGAAGTTTTAAGTCGTTGGGTTCAAACTATTCAAAGCGCGGTGGACGCTAAATCTTGGGCAGACTGCTCAGAATCCGAAGGCGATTTAGATCCGGAGAAGCTAACTTGGTTAGCGATAGACCTATCCCCTGATAGAAAACACGCGGCTCTAGTTGGGGCGCAAAAATTAGGCGATGAGCGATTCTTAGTGAAGCTTCTACACACTTGGGAAAATAATCTTCAATTAGACGATAGAGCTATCGCTAACGACGCGGCTAAGTATTGCCGCAAGTATCCAATAGAACACGTCGCTTACTGCCGTCGAACTAGTGGAGCGGTAGCGGCAAGGCTTCAACCCGCCGGGATCCGTATTTTCGAAATGGACGGGGATTACCCCCAAGCTTGCGACGAAATGTTATCGGCCATTACTTCGGGCAGACTTCGCCACTTAAACCAAGAATCGCTAAACGTTCAAGTGCTTTCGACGGTAAAACTACCTAGAGGGGACGGGGGTATGATTTTTGGAAGGCGCGCTTCACAGGCCGCAATTCCCGCCGCCGTTGCCGTAGCTCTCGTTACACACTTCGCGACACGCCAAGAGACGGAAGTAGATATTTTCGTAAGTTAGTGGTAGTCGAATGAAAAAATCCTGCCATGGGTTTATTTGATCGATTTAAGCTAACGGCCGAAGCCGCTCCTTCGGCCAATAGTGATGTTTTAGCTTCACTCGCTCCCCTGCCGTCTATTGATTCGCTTTATCCGTTTTTCGGTTTAGCGCATGACGCAACACGCGAACAAGCTATGAGCGTCCCAACAGTAGCGCGCGGACGCGGAATTATCTGCTCATCTATTGCAAGTATCCCAATCCAATTAAGAGATCGCTCTACCGGAGAAACGATAGATCCACCGCGCGTATTTAATACACCCGATCCTCGCGTTCCCGGTAGTGCGACTTATGTATGGACGGCCGAAGATTTATTATTTTATGGTTTTGCTTATTGGAGAATTACCGAACTTTACGCCGATACTTTCCGCGTTAGATCAGTAGAGCGAATTGCCCCGGATCGTGTAACAATTCAAACTAACTCGCTATCAACCGAAATACTTTATTACTCCGTTGACGGTTATGCAGTCCCAAATAACGGCGTAGGTTCGCTTGTAGTTTTTTACGGTAATGATGAAGGATTATTAAATCGCGCCGGATCTACAATTAGAACCGGAGCAGAATTAGAACGTGCCGCGGCGATGTATGCGCGCGAGCCAATGCCTACTATGGTTTTAAAATCTAACGGCGCGTCTTTACCTGCCGATCGTATTTCTAAGCTTCTCGAGTCCTGGGGTCAGGCTCGACGAAATCGATCCACCGCGTTTTTAAATGCGGACGTTACTTTAGACGCGGTGGGATTCGACCCCGAAAAATTACAGCTCGCGGCGGCGCGTTCCTATATTTCGACCGAGCTTGCCCGGGCTTTAGGAATTCCGGCCTACTTTGTAGACGCTCCTACTGGTTCAAGTATGACTTACTCCAATGCAACTTTAGCCCGACAAAATTTATTGGACTTCTCACTTATTCCGTTAATGACAAGTATAGAAGAACGTTTATCTATGCCGGACTTTTGCCCTAGTTCGCAACGTGCCAAATTTAATTTAGATGAATACCTGCGCGGATCAGCTTTTGAACGCGCGCAAGTCTACGAAATTCTAAACAGAATCGGAGCAATAACTCCGGACGAAATCCGACAGAAAGAGGATCTACTTCTATGAAACTAACAATGCCAATGCAGATAACTGCCGCCGATTCGGACGCTCGCACAATTAGCGGCCGTATTGTTGCGTTTAATGAACCGGCGAACGCGTCAACCGGAAAAGTAATTTTCAATAAAGGTTCAATCGAACCAAAAAAGGTTTTCTTAAATCTTGAACACACTAGTCAACGAATCGGAAAAACTTTATCAATGACAATGGACGGAGACCGCGCAATAAACGCAAGTTTTAAAATTAGCGCAACAACCGCAGGTAACGACGCAATAATCGAAGCCATGGACGGACTACGCGACGGCTTCTCTATCGAACTAGCCGTGAACGATTACGAAATGCAAAAAGACGGCACAATGAAAGTTTTATCCGGTGAATTAACCGGCGTCGCTTTAGTTAGCGAACCTGCCGTCCGATCTGCTCGCGTGTCAGACGTTGCCGCGAGTGAAGATGAGAATTCCGAATCGGGAGCTTCGGAGACAGAAAAACCAACAGAAAACGAAGGAGAAAAAGTGTCAGACAAAACCGTTACAGACGCTCCCGCCGAACCAACGGTGGAAGCCGCACAAGCTCCAATTCATGCGAACACAAATACCCCGGTATTTACTACTCGCTTGCGTTCACCAATTACAACACCGGAGAGCTACCTAGCTCATTCGATTAAGGCCATGCGCGGAGATCTAGATTCTCGCGATTTCGTCCACGCCGCTAACTCGACTACCGATAACCCGGGCTTAATTCCTACACGTCAATTAACCGAAGTCGTAAACGGCCTAGCCGATAACGTTCGCGCTTCTATTGATTCAATTTCAACCGGTGCGCTACCTAACGCTGGAATGGTTTTTCAAATTCCAAAAATTACAGTTCTTCCGGAAGTTGCACAAATTGACGAATTAGATCCGGTAACTCCTACGAATATGGAATCCGAATTCATTAACGTAGATGTTAAATCATTCAAGGGAAGCCAAGTAATGTCCGTCGAGCTCGCTGACAGATCGGATCCGATTTTCCTACAAGAAGCCCTACGCAATTTAACTTCGCAATATGCTCGCGCAACTAACGAATATAACTCCGGCGTAATACTTACAGGTTCTACTTCTGGATCTCCTACTTACGCCTCTCCAATCTCAGCCGTTAATATCCTTAAATGGATTAGCGACGGAGCCGTTAGCGTCTACGCTAATACTTTCCGTTTTGCCGATGCCGTAGTGGTATCTCCGGCTCAATGGGGCGTAATTATGTCTATGTCCGTTGACGGACGTCCGATTTACAACGCGCTACAACCTTCCAACGCGGCAGGTAACGCACAACCACGTTCACTTCGCGGATCCATAAACGGTCTAGATCTATGGGTCGATACTGCATTATCCGGAACCGGAGACGGATCTATGTACGTAATTAATCGCGATTCTTATACATGGTATGAATCTCCAACACTCCAACTTCGCACAAACTATATTGAAGACGGATCTATTGGAATTCTTCTTTACGGATTTGGCGCAACTGCTACAAAAATTGCCGCCGGTGCGTATAACTTCCAAGCTACATAAGCAACACCTAACTAATCATCGAGCCCGTCGCTCCCGGGGGGCTCGAGTCGAACGAAAGGATCGGAAATGCCAATTATCACCGCGACGCAATTACGCGACGTTTTAGGTGTTTCCGATTCTCTTTTTGATGACGTTTATTTAGATCAGATTATTGCAAGCGCCGAACAGGTAATTTTGCCAATGCTTACCGCTTATCAATCAGCAATAAAGGCTTATTCAATTATTGACGGAATTATTTACTTTACTACTCAACGCGAAAACTATTTTGTAGAAGGCCAAGACGTAGTAGTAACCGGCTTAGGCGCGGTAGATGATACTTATACCGTTACCACAAATAACCGGGGTGTATTCGTTTTTAGCTCTACAACTATTGCAGCTAACACCGACACCGTTATTCCAATTATTCCGGCAGGGCTGGCAACGCTGGACGGTTCTAGCGCGGCCGATTTATACGCTAACACTCCCCCAATTCAAAGCGCAATACTCGTAGTCTCAACCGAAATTTTTCAATCCGTAACGGCTCCGGGCAATATGACTAATAACGTCGATTTCCAAATGAGCCCGTTCGTATTAGGCCGCTCATTACAGAATCGCGTAATCGGATTATTAAATCCGTTTATTGATGTCGAGATTTTTGCCCAATGACAACTATCGCCGAGAATGTTCGCCAACCTTTAGCCGACGCTTTAGTTAGTGTCGGTGCTTCGGTGTATGCCGTGGCTCCGGAAGCGTTAATAGCTCCGGCTTGCGCGATTATGCCCGGCTCACCGTATTTAGATCCTAATTTAATTAGTAGCACCGTTCAATGTAAAATTAACTTAATTATCACGGCGGCCGTTGCATATAACAATAATTCGGGAGCGTTAAACAATTTAGAAGAACTAATGATAGATATTCTCGGAGCTCTTCCAAGCGGCTATGAAGTCGGGGCTTGGAGCCAACCGGGATTAACGACAGTAGGCACCGGCAATTTTCTAACCGCCGATTTACCCGTCGCAACTTACTACACACAAACCTAGAGGAGAAAAAATGCCAACAACAATTATTACCGGTAGAGACATAACTTTCACTATCGATTCAGATCAATATAGCTCGCAAGCTACTAGCGCGATTCTTACCGTAGATACCACAATTAACACTTATCAAACTCTTGCGGGTAAGGCTTATTACACCACCGATACACAAGGAACCTTCGCTGTCGAAATGCTAAGCGACTGGGGCGCGGGCTCTTCACTATGCGAAGCTCTATGGACGGCCGCAACTTCGGCACCAAATACCGCTCTACCCGTATCACTTACCGCCGAAAGCGGAGCGGTCTTTACTTTCGACGTTCAACCAATCCAACCAAGCGCAGGTGGCACCGCGCCGGACGCTCAAACCGTCTCGCTATCATTTACTTGCGTAACTACTCCGGCACTAACCTAATAGAAAATCGGGAGCAAAATGAAACTACCAATAACAATCGAGCACGTGGACGGATCTAGCGAAACCTATATCGTCCAACCGCCGGAGTGGGTCAAGTGGGAAGCGAAAACGGGTTACACGATTTCGCAAGCTAGCGAGAAAATGGGAATCTCAGATTTCTTATTTCTTGCTTATAACTCAATGAAACGCAACGCCGGCGGTAAAGCGGTTAAACCGCTCGAAGCTTGGACGGAAACCGTGGCCGATGTTCAAGTGGGAGAAGCAGACCCAAAAGTTACGAGCGAGGAAGCCTAAGCCGGCTAATAGTCGAACTCGCTATCGCGACTAATATCCCGATGAACTATTGGGAGACGTCAGAGCAGATTTACACCGCACTAGAGATCTTGGAGAAGCGAAATGGCAAAGGAAGTAATTAGCTACGATAAAACCGAATTTCGCGCGATTACTAGATCCTTTAAAGCCATGGACGATGAAGCGGCCACACAAGCTAAAAAAATCTCGGGTTCGCTGGTCGAATACCTTAAAGCTAAAATCGTTAGTAAGGCCGAGTCTATGAACAATAAAGCGGCTTCACGAATTGCCGCCGGAGCCAAAATTTCTAAATCTTCTAAAGTAGGAGAAATTAATTTAGGTTACGCTTCTCAAAAATTTAGCGGCGGCGGCACTACGCAACTTAATTACAGGCAAGAAGGCGGAATCGGAATTTTGGGTGGCGTTGAATTTGGATCTAATAAATTTAAGCAATTTCCAATTTGGTCGGGTTCGGTTGGGCAAGGCTCGCGCGGTTGGTTTATTTACCCAACTCTCCGAGAAGAGCAACCTTATTTAGTATCTCAATGGGAAAAAGGCTTTACTCAAATTTTAAATGAGTGGACATAATGGCCGGCAGTAGAACGCTCAAGCTCTCCATTCTCGGAGACGTATCGGATCTAAATAAATCACTAAAGACGGCTAATAATGACGTTGAAGGATTCGGTAGTAAAGTAAGTGATTTTGGTAAAAAAGCCGGGTTAGCTTTTGCGGCGGCGGCGGCGGCGGCCGGAGCCTACGCGATTAAAATCGGTATCGATTCAGTCAAAGCCGCAATAGAAGATGAAGCGGCGCAAACCAAATTAGCTAAAACTCTTCAAAATGTTACAGGCGCAACTAGTGGACAGATTAAGGCAACCGAAGATTATATTTTAAAAACTCAACTCGCTTTTGGAGTTACCGACAAAGATTTAAGACCAAGTTTAGAGCGGCTACTTCGCGCTACCAAGGATTCCGAACAGGCGCAAAAATTACAAACTTTAGCTTTAGATATATCGGCTGGATCCGGTAAGTCTTTAGAAGCCGTCTCTAACGCTTTAGGTAAATCTTACGAAGGCAACTCCGGAGCTTTAGCTAAATTGGGAATTGGCCTAAGTTCAGCCGAATTAAAAACCATGGATTTTAACGACATTACTAAAACTTTATCTAATACTTTCGGCGGTCAAGCCGCCGCTTCGGCCGACACTTATCAGGGACGAATCAACCGCTTAAAGGTAGCCTTCGATGAGACTAAAGAATCTATCGGCACCGCGCTACTTCCAATTCTACAAACCTTACTTAAATTCATTACGGATAATATCCTACCGATATTTGATAAAGTCTCTAGCGCGTTAAGTGGTAAATCCGGATTAACTACTTACTTCATAACTTTAGGCGAAACGATTAAAAATATATTTCTTCCAATCTTTGACGGATTACGAAAAGCGTTTGGATATATCGGAGACGCAATAGCAGATAATAAAGAGGCGTTTACAAAGTTCGGTAAATTCATAACCGATTACGTCGCTCCGGTATTAGGCACCGTTTTAGGTAAAGCTTTAGAAGGAGTCGGAAAAATTGCCGCTGGCGTAATTACGATAGTAGGCAAGGTTATATCCGTTTTTGACGGCTTAATAAGCGGAGCAATAGCCGGGATTAACCTACTTATCCGCGCCTATAACGCAATTCCGCTTTTACCGAATATACCTTTGATTAGCGTCGGCGGTGCTTCCGGGGCTTCTAGCGGTCTATCGGGCGGTCTCTATGGATCTACTCCGGTAAATGGGGGCTCTACAAGTTCTACACAAACTACCGGGTCAATGAGCCCGGACGCTATTGCCGCTTCTATCGGAGCCGCTACTTCTAGTTCGGCTTCAAATAGTAATACTGCCGCGATGAGCAATATAGCTAAAATACAAAAAGATTTTGATAAACAATTAGTAACCGCTAATAAGGCACTAGAGGCCGCTAATGCCGCAAGCGCAAGAGCCGACGCACTTATACCAATTAGCCAAGCCGATTTAAATTATAGAGATAGTTTTGGCAGTAGCCGAATGAATACCTATAACGTAACCGTAAATGGAGCTCTAGATTCCGAATCAACGGCTCGTCAAATAGTAACTATTTTAAACGATTCGCAAGCTAGAGGAACTTTAGGATCTGCCGCGTTTACCGGGGCGGTGGGCTTCTAATGTCGAATTTTACTCCCGTATGGCGTTTAAAAATAAACTCCGTGGAATATACCGATTTAATTTTATCTAATCTAACCATTACTTCCGGGCGAACCGATATTTATTCGCAACCCGTGGCCGGTTACGTAAATCTAACGGTAATCAACTTAGACCAATCGGATCTCAATTTTCAAGTTACCGAATCGGTATCGATAGAACTAAAGGATTCAAACGACGTTTTCGTGCCTATATTTGGCGGTTATATTTCAGACATAGAGTTAAGCGTTGCTCAAATAGGTAACGTGGGTTATTCACAGAGTTACCAAATTACCGCTTTAGGCGCGTTATCCAAATTGACAAAAACTATATTTAGCGACGCTTTGAATCAAGATTACGACGGAAATCAGATTTACGAAATTCTTTACCAAACGTTATTTAAACAATGGCAAGATGTCCCGGCGGCCGAAACTTGGGCTACCTTCGATCCGACGATTACTTGGGCAACTGCCGAAAATAGCGGCGTTGGAGAAATAGATACTCCCGGAGATTACTTAATGATTAACCGGGGCGCAGATCCGATAAATTCTTACACCCTAGCTTCTCAGATAGCCGCTTCTGGACTTGGTTATCTTTATGAAGATTCAAGCGGACTTATTAGCTACGCCGATTCAACTCATCGAACTACTTATTTAGCCGCTAATGGTTATGTAGATTTAAGCGCGGGTCAAGCTCGAGCGGCCGGACTTAAAATTCGCACTAGATCCGGAGACGTTCGAAATTATGTAACGATTCAATATGGCGCGAGCCAAGCTAGCCACACCACAGCTTCGGACGCGGACTCTATTTATGTTTATGGATCTCTAGCGCAAGTATTTAGCACTTATTTAAAAAACACGGCCGACGCAATATTTCAAGCCGACTTCTATTTAGGGCTAAGAGCTTATCCGCAAGCGGTTTTTGATTCGATTACGTATGATCTAACAAACTCCCAAATTGATAACGGAGACCGAGATTCTCTCATAGGCGTATTTATGGGTATGCCGGTAAATATCTCAGACCTGCCATTAAATATGAATTCCGGATCCTTTAGAGGATTCGTAGAAGGCTGGACACTCCAAGCGGCCTATAACGAGATTTCAATTCAATTAACCGTTTCGCCGTTAGCCTTTAGCATAATTTCGATGAAGTGGATAGACGTGCTACCGGCGGAAATATGGACTTCAATATCACCGACACTAGACTGGCAAAATGCGACAGTAGTCGCGTAAGGAGAAAAAATGGCAAATCCAACAACTAACTTCGGGTGGGTCATGCCGACCCCGACCGACCTAGTTACAGACCTTCCGGCAGATTTTGCGGTGTTCGGTCAAGGCGTAGATACGTCCTTCCAATATCTAAAAGGCGGCACAACCGGACAGATACTAAGTAAAACTTCAAACACAGATTTAGCTTATACATGGATTAACAACGATCAAGGAGACATTACCGGAGTAACCGCCGGAACAGGTTTAACCGGCGGTGGCACTTCGGGCACCGTATCGCTAGCTTTCGATCAAGCTAATTACGGCGGCGGTCAATTTTCGGCTGGCAAAAATAAAATTATCAACGGCGATTTTGGAATAAATCAAAGAGCCTTTACAAGCACAACCTTCACTGGAACTTATAACTTTGATAGATTTCTAACAGCTAATGCTGATGGAACTGTTACATTTAGCGCGCAAACTTTTACACTAGGCGCGGCTCCCGTCGCTGGATATGAAGGCACAAATTTTGCACAAATTGTAACGACTGGTCAAACTTTGACTACTGCTATTGCGGCTTTAGTTCAACGAATTGAATCAGTTAAAACTCTTGCTGGTCAAACTGCCACCGTCTCTTTTTGGGCTAAGGCAAATACAGGGACTCCAAATATAACAGTTAATTTTGTTCAAAACTTTGGATCAGGCGGCAGCCCTAGCGCGTCCGTTACAATTACAGGCACAGCGCAAGCAATCACAACTTCTTGGGCTAGATATTCTTTCACAATAGCAGTTCCAAGTATCTCAGGAAAAACTCTAGGAACAGCAAGTGACTATTTGAATTGCCAAATTTATGTCTCAGGCGGTTCTGCAAGTGCCGCGCCAACAGTCGGAATTCAATCTAACACTTTCCAAATTTGGGGCGTTCAAGTAGAAGCGGGATCAACTGCTACACCATTCCAAACTGCTACTGGAACTAAACAAGGCGAATTAGCCGCGTGTCAGAGGTATTACAACAGATTAACTGCAATAGGTGAGGTAGTCAATGGTGCATATTATTCAACTACTTTATGCTATGCGTCGTATAAATATCCTGTAACAATGCGAATCGTTCCAACTTTCACGGCTTCCGGTTCGGCTATTGCAACTGTTTATAGTAATGGAGCAGGTAAAGCTTCAACGGCTATTGCTGACGACGCCGCAGGTGGCACTAACTATTCTTCAATTAAATTCACAACCGCAGCAGCAACAGTTGGACACGCTGCCTTTGTTTCACTTACAACAGCATCGTCTTATCTTGAATGGAGCGCAGAACTATAATGGTTACTTACAAAGAAAGAATTACAGATTTTGGAAATGTTGTTGTTGAAAGATATAACGATAATGGCACTACATCATTCATACCTCAAAACGAAGCCAATTGTGATTATCAGGCTTATTTAGAATCTTTAGAAAATGTCGAAGGCTAAAGTAATCGAGTTAGCGGTGTCCGAAGTGGGTTACGTTGAAGGTTTAAATAACCTAAACAAGTTCGCTTCGGTCGCTGGCCATGCTAATAATCAGCCATGGTGTAATACTTTTATTAGCGCGATATTTATCCAAGCCGGATTACATTCGGCAATTCCGATAACGGCGTCATGCGCTAAGACTATGGCTTGGGGTTTAAAGAATAAACGTATAATTCAAACGGAGAAGGCCAAGGCCGGGGATCTACTTATCTTCGACTTTAGTAAATCCGGACAATCCGAGCATATTGGCTTAGCTATTGCAGATTTTGACGTTAAGACTAAAACCATTAAAACTATTGAAGGCAACACCGGAGAAAAATCGCAAGCTAACGGCGAAGGTGTCTATCTGAAAACTAGATCTAAAGATTTCATAAAAGCGGTAATTCGGCCGCTCTATGAAACTCCCGGGGCAACTCAAGGAGAGAAGGTAATAAAATGAAAACCGCTAAACTTATGGCCGCGTCATGGGCTCGCTCATTCTTGGCCGCTTCGGTTGCGTGTTATTTGGCCGGGGTTACAGATCCCAAGCAATTACTAAATGCTGGTCTAGCCGCCATGCTTCCGGTTATTTTACGCTGGCTAAACCCTAAAGACGCAACTTTTGGAATCAATAAGTAAATGAATTCAACCGAATGGGTCGCGCTAGTTCTATGCCTAATTACCGTAACCGGTGCGATCTATTCGGCTATTCGTTTTCTAGTTAAATCAATAATGCGAGAGTTATTACCTAATGGTGGTAGCTCTATGAGAGATGAACTTCGGACACTATCCGGGCGTGTGGATCAGATTTATTTACTGCTTATGGATAAAAAATGAGAAAACAAACAAAGGCTAAAGACGATGTAGCTTTAATTTTGGCGAAGGGAGCCGTAGCCCTAGTTTTAATTATTGCCGTTGGAGCTTTTGGCCGAGCGTTCTTTCTTGCCGTGGTTCTTCATGAAGATCACCCAATTAGTTCGGCGGCTACCCAATTACTTACCGCTTTAGGTTCTGCCCTAGTCGGTGGCGCGGTGGGATTTATCGGTGGTTCTAATTCCGTTACGCAAGCAAATAACGGCCAAGACACGCCGAAAACTAAGCGCGTTGTTTGACTAAGTAGCTTTTAACGCTCACCATATAGGCAGGGAGCGGAAATACCGACTCCCGACGGGAGCAAAAATGAGCATGACGCTACAAATACAGATAGCTATCTACATGATAATAATCGCCTTCCTAACCGGGCTTTACGGTTATTGCCAAGGCTTTAGAGACGGTAAATCTAAGGGTTATGAAATAGGCCGCAATATAGGCCGCCACCCTTCTATTAAGGCTAGGAAGTCCGATAATGCCTAATTTCCTAGAAAACTACGAAACCGCCAACGCCACGATAAAACGCTTTTGGCTAGAATTTCCAAATGGAAGAATCATTCCGGATCACGTTAAGGATCAAACCGATTTAGCTAAAGGGTTTATAACGATTAGAACCGAGGTTTATCGGGATCAGAACGACCCTCTACCCGCCGTGGTTGATTATGCCTATGGGAACGTTGCGTTTTTTCCGGAAAACATGAAAAAATGGTTTGTGGAAGATACCGTTACAAGTTCGGAAGCTAGAGCTATAAAGCTTTTAACTCCAAGTGATAATCGGCCAAGCTATGAAGATATGCAACGAGTGGAGAAGCTAGCAGATGTCCCATTTCCTAAATTTCTAGATGAGGTTCACATTCAAAGCGAGGTTAAAAACGTTGGAGAAGCTTTAGAAGAATTGGCCGAGGCAATAATTACAGGCCAACCCGGCGATAAAGAATGTCAGCATGGATTTATGATTCGTAAAGAGGGTGTCAGCCCTAAGACCGGAAAACCTTATAAAGGTTGGACGTGTCCTAGTAAGAATCGGGATTTCCAATGTAAAGCTATTTGGGAAAACTAATGGGCTACATAGAGATAATTCCGTTAGATGAATGCGACCAATGCGATTCGTGTTTTAAAGTAACGCCGAAAGATGAGCTACACACAATAGTCGCGCAAGGCTTGGATTTAATGTATGAATGTGAAAAGTGTTTTAGTGGTAAATAAAACCATAAGCGTAAATGACGAATTCAACGCTTTAGCTATTGCCTACGCTCGGGCGGCCAATATGGCTAATCCCATGGAAGGGGCGATTCAAAAACTTAACCTAGCTAAATCAATAGCCCGGGACGCAGAAGCTATCGGAGCCGAAATGGTGGTAGCCCGATACTTAGGTATTGCCGACTTTGAGCCAACCTTAAACACTTACAAGAACTCGGCCGATGTAGGCTACCGGGTCGAGGTTAAGCATACGTCTTGGAAAGACGGACACTTAATCGTCAAACCTAGCGATAGAGATAGCGATCTAGCCGTTCTAGTAGTCGGGGAATCGCCTAATTATACAATCATCGGCTGGCTACCCGTTGAAGTAGCTAAGAGCCCTAGGTTTAAATCGGATCAATCTAACTCATGGTGGGTAAGTCAGATAAACTTGCGTCCCATGGACTCAATGTTAAAAGGTGTCGAATGGTCTTAGTAAATTATAAATGCCGTCAATGCGCCAAAATAACCGAACACCGAATTCGCGTCGTTACCGATACCTTGCCACCAAATGTAAAGGTTCTAGAATGTCAAAAGTGCGGGGTTATGGGTATTGGTTTAATCGACGATAACACTTACGTAACCTTGGACGATAAATGAGTTATCCACAATCTATACACACCCTGTTGAACACGCCCAAGATTATGCATAACTATTGCTATCGCTTGACATGGCTACTACGATCCGTTCTCTCGACGAGAGCCGCTAAGGCGGGGAGCTCGCGGAGAGCTACTCTTACCGGGGTTCTATTGTTAAGCGGTGCTTTAACGTCTAACGCTTACGCGGTAGAGTTAAAAGATATAAATAACTACAAACTCTACGCTCATTCTAGAGTCGTTGATTACAAGCAATTCATCTGTTTAGAGAAAGCTTGGACTTTAGAATCTAATTGGAATCCTAGATCAGTAGGCAATAAGTCCGGTAAACAAAAGGCTTACGGTATTCCACAGATAAAGAATAATCGTGTAAAGAATCTAGATCCATATACTCAAATTGACTATGGACTTCGGTATATCAAACACCGTTACTCGAATGATCCATGTTTAATGCTTAAACACTTAATAAAGCATGGTTGGGCATGAGCTCTATTCACTCTCGTAAATGGCGCAAGTTAAGAGAAGAAGTCTTTAAAGAATACGGGACGGCTTGTAGCTACTGCGGTTATGAGGATCCGGTGATGACTGTTGATCATATAATCCCAAGATCTAAAGGCGGTTTGGACATTATGGAGAACTTATTACCTGCATGCCGTAAATGTAATTATTCACGTGGTAATCGCATGCCCGGGTCTTTTTTTGAAAAGGAAGGAACAC
>Ga0114969_10002800_pt1 | contig 14237 bp, 9 predicted proteins | sample M_130807_MF_Meta_FD_87316 | JGI IMG/M metagenome (GOLD analysis project Ga0114969, IMG submission 87316) | Freshwater microbial communities from Lake Montjoie, Canada to study carbon cycling - M_130807_MF_MetaG | ecosystem: Environmental > Aquatic > Freshwater > Lake | place: Lake Montjoie...
AAAAATTCTTATGATGATAAGAAGAAAAAGAAAATAGTATCTCTTGACAATGACAAGAAGAAAAAGAAAATAGTATCTCTTGACAATGACAAGAAGAAAAAGAAAATAGTATCTCTTGACAATGACAAGAAGAAGAAAAAGAAAATAGTATCTCTTGACAATGACAAGAAGAAGAAAAAGAAAATAGTATCTCTTGACAATGACAAGAAGAAAAAAAAGAAAATAGTATCTCTTGACAATGACAAGAAGAAGAAAAAGGTGGTAAATGAAATGGATAGTATGAAAACCTCCTTATGTAAATTACGTAATGGTAATTTTGATGATATAGATGTCTCTGATAGAACTCCATATTGGGGTCTTGGTGTAGAACATGAAATGCAACTTTTTCATAAAGCCAGAAATGGTATGCAAAATACAAATATTATGTTTGATAGTCAAGAATCTACTTGTTTTTTAACAAATGAGAAAAATACATCCGGTTCTTGTTGTAAATCAAGAATTGAAATGTTTGGTAAATGTGATGATTTTACTGAAGATGCTAAAAAATATCAAGATAAAAATGGAGGATTTGGTCTTACTGATGCAGAACGTCTTTATTTATTAAATATGCAATGGGAATTATCAGGACGTCAAATTAAAAGTTGTGACGAACCAGGTAAACAAACACATATCTTAAAAAGAACACCTATTATGATGCCAGAATTAATTACAACTCATTTTTCCAATCGTACAATTGATAGTATCGCAAAAGAAATAATTTCTTTAGAAAAACATTATATTGATATTCATATGAAAAATCCACATACTAAACAAAAAGTAGAAATGTATGGTCCTTTAACGACACATCTTTGTGGAGCTAATAGTGAAATACTTGTTCCTAAACATCCTAAATTATACTCTAAAGAATATAATTTTAAAAAAGAAAAAATGACGGACTATCTTGGTAGTTATCATATTACAATTACATTACCCCATACTCGTGATATTAATACTAAAGATTTTGTAAAAATGCATCAAACGATGGCACAACAAATACAATGGCTTGAGCCTTTACTTACTACCGCATTTTTTAGTCCTACACAATCTGCTGTTGGAAATCCTAATGAACCAGAAGGTAGTTTTCGCGTTATGACTGTTGGATGGGGTAATTATGGAGGTAGTGATGTTAGAAAAATGGGAAAAATAGGTTTAGATAGAGGAACTAATCTCAAATCAACTTGGCGTAGAGGTATTGAATTTTCTGGAACTAAAAAACTTAATTATTGTGCTAAAACAGCACCAGTACAATATAAAAAATCAAAAACAGTTCATACGGGTGATTTTAGAACATTTGGTGTAGAAAAAGATTTTAATAAATGTATTAAACTATATAATCCATCAGATTGTCAAAATGGTAGGGCTGATGGGGCTCCAATGAAACCACCTTTTGGTGTTGAAATACGTATATTTGACCACTTTCCTGCTGAATATTTAATTGAATTGATGCGTATTGTTTTGCTAATTGCTTCTAACGCTCAACGTTATTCTTCTAAAGAATATGTTTATAATGATAAACGATGGAAATTAGCATTACACGCTATTATGAAAGATGGGTGGAATGCTATACTTGATACTAAATATGTTAATGCCCTCAGAGATAATCTTGGATTACCAATACATACGAATTCAGTTCTTGCTTATGATATTTTAAAACAGATTGTAAAAGAATTATTTGAAGTAAATAAAGATGCTTATATTAATAAATTAATGAACGAACATCCAGAAATAGAACCTGTTGTGCCATCTATTAATCGTATGTGTTGGGAAATGGCATTTAGCAATCATTTTAATACATCTATATTGAATTTTTTAAAGAGAACATTTCGTAATGAACAAAAAGTATCAGTTGCTGAATTTGCTAAAATGATGAAAAATGATAATGAAATGGATTATGATAAATGGAAAAATGATTTAAATGATATATTATATGCTTTAGAAACCCATCATCACGTTCAATTAGATATATTTAATGGTAAAATAAAAGAAATTACTATTATGATTTAATGCTTTAGTTATTTTTATTTATTTTTATTTATTTTTATTTATTTTTATTTATTTTTATTTATTTTTATTTATTTATTTTTATTTATTTTTATTTATTTATTTTTATTATCTTTATGTAATATAATACTTTTAATATATTTATTATTTTTTTTTTTATATAATGTTAAATAAATTAAGTAAAAAAAAATTAAATAAAGATGGTAAGAAAAAAGTTTCCAAATGTATAAAGAAATCTTTTAGACGTAATATAAAAAGACAAAATCTTACTAAAAAAATGCGTGGTGGTGCTGGTCTATCTTATAGTCAAAGACCAACCGCAGCACAGAGAAAAGAATTGTTAAAAAAAGCAATGACAGAATTTCATGCTTCCGATGTTCCTCTAAGAGCAAATTCAAACATATTTAATAGTGAATTAGTTGAAAGTGATAGTGGTATGGGTAGTAGTAATAATAGTAATATACCATTCATACAAAGTAAGATTAGTAGAGGAAGAGCCTTTAAAAAACGTTCTGATACTGATACAATAAAACATATGTGGTATCCAAATTGGCCAGATCACGGAACACCTGAAATGGGTCTATTTAAAACATTTATAAAAAATATTGAAACAGATATTAATAAGGATGGAGGCAATACATTAATTCATTGTTCCGCAGGTATTGGAAGAACTGGTGTTGTATACATTATTTTATATATATTATTTACAATTGATATATCTGATAGACCTTCTCTTACTACTGATTACATAAGGACACAAGTTATTAATGCGCGCATGCATAGGGATGGTATGGTTCAAACATTCGACCAATTTTTATTTATATGTAAATATTTTGAAATAAAGATACCTACTGATCCTACATCATTTGAGTATAAAACATTAAAATCTAAATTTGATGAAATAAAAATATACACTACCTTAATTACAAAAAATAAATCTTCTAAAACAAATTCAAATGAAGGCAAAGATAAATCAGAAGGTTTATTATGTCCATTAAAAAATAGATATAGTAATATAATACCAACTAATAAATATAGAGTAAAACTAAAAACTTTTAATAATTCTGACCAAAATTGTAATGATTATATTAATGCTTCACAAATGAAGCCTATTACTAATAATAAAGATATCCTAGTTAAAATAATTACTGCACAGTGTCCTACTGATAATACTATTAAAGATTTTTATCAAATGTTAAAAGATGAAACTATAACAAGAATTATAATGCTTACAAATATAACAGATACATTTCAAGGAAAATTAAAATGCGAAGATTATTTTGGTTCTACATTAAATATTGGAGATCAAATTCCTTCTGAATATATAGGTAAAATTAAATATATTAAGTCAATAGAGTCTGTTGTATGGGGGGAAATTAGATTGATATCGTCAAAACCAACAGTATTACTATCTACTAAATATGATGATGAAGAATTATAATACTAATTCTACAATAATAGGTTTATGGTCTGATGCTATATAGTTTACATTTGGTATATGAATATGAATAGGTTGTTTATAACTATCTATCACGTGGTCATTATGTTTTTTACGATTTATACAACACGTTAAAATATGTTTTGGATGATGATAAAAAGTTGTTTCATTTATCATTATTTTATGTTGTGAATTACCAAATTCTTTAATATTATAATTAAAGTCTCCAGATATAATATAACGAATTGTATTTAATTTTATACCAATTTCTTCTTCTGCTATTGTATTATTTATATCCTGTAACATTATTTTTAATTTTAATAATTCTATTTCTTTTTTATAATGACCCATATGTATGTTGATTAAACATAGTGTTGTTTTAGTATCATCTTGTAAAAAAGTGACTATCCAAGGTCGTCCTTTTTCAAATTCACCTTTTATTGTATGTAATAATTTATATTTAGGTTTCCAGAAGGTAACTATTTTATCTAATTCAGAAGTATGAACTTCATACTTCATTTTTTTTAACAGTGGTGATTGCTCTATAAGTTTTTCAAAATCAGTAGCTTCTTGTAATGTAATAAAATCTAAAGTATTAGTATCATTAATTACATTCGCAATATTATTTACACATACTGAATAATGTTTAGGATTATTTTTGTCTACATTATTAGAACATAATTTCCAATCACTTACTTTACCTGTCATTGATTCCCAAGAAATATTATAAGATAAAATTTTAATTGTTGTATTATGATGACTATTTTTTTTTGTTTTTAATTGTTTATTACTTGATTTTTGTGTTTTATATATTTTATTGTATTTCATATTGGTATTTAATATTTAATCTTTATTTTTAACATATATTTTTTATAATTTATATTATATTTTATTATAGATTTTATTATAAAAAAAATAAATAATATAGTATTAAAACTTACAATAGTATGCGGCACTTTCATGTTGCGGGTATTGCGGGTATTGCGGGTAGTCTGGGTATTGAATGATAAAAGGGTCATAATAGCAGGGTTGATTAAGTGAATGTTCCCAATACTCTGGATAAAAGGGCATTTGCTGTTCTAAAAGTGAATTGGTAAAAGGATTAAACGGTGTTGCTTTAGCAGAGAGTTCATTCTTTAAAAGATAGCAACTAACAGGAATACTCGCTAATTCTATACTATCAGGTGCTAATAAATTATAGAGGTCACATCCTAAGACATGTATCTCTAATTTTTTTGGTAAAACAAACATTGATGACATTTTTGTATATGGACTTTGCTAAACTGGGTTGTGCTGGATTGGACTGAACTAAACTGGACTGATCTGAACATACACAAATATACTTTTCATCATTTAATATATAAAAATCAATTTTTGTATTAAAATACTAAAAATGCTAAAAAATAAAACTAAAGATTAAAAATATAAACTATAAATAAATTTATTTATACATCAATATATACTTTCAAAATATATTTAACTAATACATATACGATAAAGAACTGTAATACCTGATGTTACATTTTCTCTTGTAATTTCACAAATATGTTTTAATCTAAGACCAATATATTTTGCTTGCGGATCATCTCTTTTAATTGTAAGTAAATTTTTTCCAGTACAATTATATTTTTTTAATAAATCTTGAGCTTCTTGTTGTGATAAAATACGATGTTTAGGAACAAATTGATGGTGGCTTACATTTATTAAGAAATTTTCTAATCCAAATATTTGTATAAAATAATTTTTTGTAGTATATAAATCATTAACAAAATCTTCATCGGTTTTTTCTTTTGCTCCAACTTTCATTAATAAACGATTAATATTAATCATAATTAATGTATCTTTAATTGTAATAAAATTTTCATAGATATCAGTAATTTGTTGTTTTACATTTGCTGTGCCTTTAAATTTAGAGTCAAGTCTGTATTTAACATAAATTTTTTCAACTGTAGAATTGACTTTTTTTTCAAGAAATATATCTAATGGTCCTATCTCAGCTATTAAATTAAACTTTCCATTAAAATGTTCTATAATCATTGTTTTTATTTCATCAGAAGTATAATTTTTTAAATGATCTATATTATAACCTCTATCTTCTAACATTTCTAATAAATGTTTACGAGAATTATAGATATCTTGATATAATTTAAATGCTTGTAATTGCGAAGAATTCATTTTAATTAATTAAGTATTATACTATTCTACTATTTTATTATTTTATTATTCTATTATTATATAATAAATAATACTATTTTACAAATTCAATTTTTATTACTATTATAGTATTAAATAAAAATGAAGAATTTATATATATAATTATAATATAATTATAATATTTTTATATTCATTTTTATTTATTTTATTTATATTATTTATATTATTTATTTTTTCTAAGATTTAAATGGGTCTAAGTTTTTACTACCTCCATATAAAAAACCATCATTTACTTTTGAATCAATTTCAACAACTTTTATATTAGTATCAAAATTTAATTGTTTATTCGTATTCATATTTGTATTCATACCTACACCTCCATTTTGTTGTCGATAACTATTATATTGAGAATTAGGATTATTGACTTGTGATTGTATCATTGTATTGACTTGATTAGTTTGATTAGTTTGATATCCTCCTCCTTGATTTTGATTTTGATTTTGATTTTGATTTTGATTTTGATTTTGATTATTAAAAGACATATTTAAACCTCCGTTTGTATTTGTATTTGTATTTACATTTTGTGATTGATTTTGTGATTGATTTTGTGATTGTTGTTGTAATACATTTTGTATTCCTTTATTTTTTGCTTGATCTATATTGTCTTGATAGCCTGCATTTTGTATTCCTAATAATTGATTATTTAACTCTTCTATTGATTCTTCATCATATTTTTCTTTAATATTAAATTCAGGTTTTACACCTCCATATTGTGTAAATTCATCATTAGTATTATACATATTTACATTTTCTTGTGATATATTTTGATTATTGTTTTGATTGTTATTTTGGGTGTTGTTTTGAGTGTTGTTTTGATTGTTGTTTTGATTAGACATATTATTAAAATTTACTCTTTGAAAAGATTGATTTAAACTATTACCACCCTGTAAAATTTCATTACTTTCATTACCTTCATCATTACCTTCATCATTACCTTCATTATTATTTATTACATTATTCCACGCATCATGCTCTTCATTTGTGTCATCAGTTTCATTCTCTTCATTCTCTTCATTCTCTTCATTTTCCATAGTTTCACTACCACCTGTCATATTATTACTACTATTCATTAATTCATTACTAATATCTTCTTCATCTTCATCAATCATCATATTATCTTCATCATTATCATTATATATCATACTATCAATATCTTCTTCATTTAATTCAATTATATTATCATCATTATCATTATTACCATCATTACCATCATTTTTTACAAATTGTTTTAAATAATTAACATTTAATTTTACACTCATACCCATTCCCTGCATTTCTTGTAATAATATTTTAAAAGTATATGGGACTACTAAATTAATAAAATCTACTGTTTTTTGCCCATACATATTTACACCAATTATTTTTTCTTTTGTAAGATTACTATGACCTACATTATCATCTAATTGATAGGATGTAATACCATCTGTCATATTATCATAATATATATTTTTATCTGGATTACTAATTGTAAGTTCTCCAGATACTTTACTAACTTGTATAATAAATTTATCACAACGTTCAATATAACTTTCTTTAATAAAACTCCAAATTCCGTGTGACAGCAATGCGTCTCGCTCCATCTCCCCAAGTCTTAATCCTCCACCATTTGCTCTTCCAGATACACTTTGCCTATTGACATTATAAAGACCGCCCGGTTTAGGTATTCCATTATGTCTTTCTCCTGTAAGACGAGTATTTATTTTATCATCTACCATATATTTAAGACGTTGATAATAGATTATGCCAGAAAACATATTTACTTCCATTTGTTGTCCTGTCATCCCATTATATAATACTCTTTCACCCATGGATGTTAAACCTAATTTATTTTCTAAGATATCATTAATTTGATCTACATTAACAGTTTCAAAAGGTGTAAATATGCCCTGAAATCCTAATTCAGCAGCCATAGTTCCAAATAATATTTCAATTAATTGTGTACCAGTCATACGTGATGGATAACTTGATGGATCTAAAAGTATATCTGGTGTTATTCCATCTTCAGTATAAGGTAAATCTTCTTTTTTCAATACTATTCCAAATGTGCCTTTTTGGGCGTTACGTGATGCGAATTTATCACCCATTACAGGTGGACGAAATTGACATGTTCTTACTTTAACCATTCTATCACCATCATTATTGGTTTGACAAGTATAGACACGGTCAATCATACTACCTTCATTACCAAGTTTAACTTTGGTTGACATATCTTTAAATACATCTTTACCTTTCTCATTCTTGCTTTTCATATATTTACCAATAACTATGTCTTCTTCTTTTAGAAAAGTTCCAACTTTTGGTAATCCATATTTATCTAATGTATCAAAATTTACCCTTGATTTAGTTTTAAGTTCATCCTCATTAGGATAACTTTCCATTTCATCTCTATATAAAGGATTATATAAATGATGTTCTTCTCCTGTAGAAGCATCAGTCATTTCAAAATCACTATACATTTTATAATGACTTGTTCCAAATAAACCTAAATCAAGGCAAAATTGATTACCAATAATAGCATCTTCTTGATTATAATTATATTTAGCAATAGCAACAAATAAATTATGACCTTGACCGCATTTTTCAGCACCCAATATTTTATTAAGACGACACACTGCTAATGGTTTTTCAGGATTATTAAGTATAACTGATGATGTATCTATTCGATTATTAAAATTCATAGCATATGTACATATACCTTGTTTGACGTGTTTACTTGCGAATATAACACGAGCCCCGGCATTATACTGCATAAATGGTAACATATGAACGTTAAAACTAAGTATCATACTTGGATGTAATTCTACGTGTGTATATTTAAGTAATGATTTATGAGATATGTTAAATCCAATAGATAATAATGTTGTATCAAATTCCTCCGAGTCTATATATTCAACTACAGATTGGCTTTCCCTTAATTTATCAAGATTAAATGAGACAGGAACCTTGCTATCTAATCCAATATAAGTAATATCTTTTACACTATCATCATAATAATCATATTCTTCTTTTCTTCTACGAAATCCAGATACTAATTCTTTAAATGTAACATTATTTTCCTTTATTTCCTTAATATGTTTAGGTTGAAGAAGAATATTATTATTTTCAATAATATAGAGTGGACGAACAAAACGTCCTCCATCAGTATAAATTTTAATTTCATTATTACTTCTTTCCCAAGATATACTATTAAAAATATTTATTAATCCATTTCGTCTATAGAGTTTAAATAGAGTTATAAACTCTTCTGGATTACGATGACATCCAAACCAATTACCATTAATAATGACTTTACATAAATTTCCAATTTCTTTAGGTAAAAAATCATCTAACAATTCAACACCTTTATCTAAACAAAAATCTATTAATGGTTGTGTGCGACATCCAAATGTAATATGAGATATAATAGCAAGACCTTTATTTAATCCTACTTTTTGTCCTTCTGGCGTATCTGAAGGGCATACACAACCGTATTGAGTAGCGTGTAATCTACGACGTGAAATAGAAACTTTACCATCACCAGCATTATCTATTATTCTACGAAGATGTGCTATTGTAAGATTACGTGTAAGTCTATCTAATGCTTGAACTACACCTTTTTTTTCACCTATATCACCTATTTTAAGTTTACTATTAAAATGTTTTTTAAAAGATTCACTACTAAAAACTTTACTTATATTAGTTTCATTAATAATTTTAAAGATATTATCACCACTATATTCAGCACTATTAAAATTATAAGTACTATTTACTTCTATACGAGCTTTATAATTTACTTGTTTAAAAGCTTCACGAAATAATGTTGAAATTAGAAAACCTGATAAATCAATACGTTTATTAACAAAATTATCACGGTCAGTCTCTTTTTCTAAACCTAATTTTAATAATAGTAGTTTTCTTGTTACATATCCTAAATAATATGCCTTTGCTTTATTTAAATTACCAATAGTAGTAATATGTGGAAATAATGCTTCAGCTAATGTGGCATACAAATAACTTAATTTTACAACCTTATTACGTTCAGTTTTATTAGCAAGTGCTTCTTTATCTTCATTTGTATTTTGTTGTGCTCTGGTTGGCAATTTAGACAAATATATTTCAGCACTTTCTTTATTATATATTTCATCTTCAAGTATATAAGGATCTAATATACTTGGTCTTAATAATTCTAACATTTGTAAATTTAATTTTTGATTAGCATTATTTTTAGTATTACTACTATCATTTTCACGATGATCACTATTTTCTTCCATAGTATCACTACTCATAGTATCACCACTCATAGTATCACCACTCATAGTATCAATATTACCTAAAATAAATTCAAGAATTTGTTTATCTGATTCAACACCTAATGCTCTAAACATAATAAATAAGGGAACATCACGATTTCCAACCGTTTTTAAAAATGGATTTTGTTGACCTAATCTTACAGTGATTTGACCATGTTTTTCCATTTGAACTTTAACTGTTTTAGCATTAGAAAAAGCATCATCGCTAATACACTTGATTTCGGCAATATGTGTATATTTTTCTGAACCTGTAGATTGTGGTATTATATTGAGGAAAATGATATTTTCTGCTTTACGTTCTTGTGATACAATTGTTTTTTCTGAACCATCTAAAATAAAATAGCCTCCTAAATCATAAGGGTCTTCACCCATTTGAACCAGAATTTCATCTTCGTGACCTTTTAATACACATAAATCTGATTTTAACATAATAGGAATATTACCCAGATAAATATTATCAAAATAGGGAGAATGTTCTATAAGCACTTTATCATATCCATTTACAATTTCTCCATTTTTTTTCATTGTCATTTCTATATCAATAGAGTAAAAAAAATCAGCACCATAAGTGATGTCTTTTAATCTTGCTTCATTTGGATAAAGTTGTCTTATTTCACCAGATGGAAAATTTTTTATTGTTGGTTTGGTAAAACTATATTTATTACTATTTTTACCACCATAATAAACCTTTATTTCATATATGATAGTATTATCATTATTGTCAATCAAAATAAATGGTGGATTTTGTGCTAAATTTTGAAAAATTTGAGGTATTTTATTTTGCACAAAATCATTATAACTATCTATATGGTGTCTTACTAAATAATTTGGTGTATCACGAAAATAACTATTTATAACATCCCACGTATCTGTTTCTAAATTCATTTTAGTATAGTTAGTATTATATAGAATTTATTGATTGTAGTGATTGTATTGATTGTATTTTTTACTATTATACTATTTATATATATTTATATTTATATTAAATTTTATACTATTTATATATATTTAGTATATTACTCTTTTTTATTATAAATATTATTTTATTTTTTTTATTTTAATTATTTTATATTTTATATTTTATTTAATTTAATATTATTTATAATAGAGTTTATTAACTATAAATAAAATGTTATTTAAAAATAGTTAAAAACTATATATTTTAGTAATAAATATATAATTCAAAAATGGGAGGAGGTTTAATGCAATTAGTAGCTTATGGTTCTCAAGATATATATTTAACTGGAAATCCACAAATTACATTTTTTAAAGTAGTTTATAGACGTCATACAAATTTTTCAGTTGAACCTATTCAACAAGTATTTAATGGAATTGCAAATTGGGGTAAAAGTGTAACAGCAACTATTGCCAGAAATGGTGATTTATTACATAGAATGTATATTACAATTAAATTACCAAGTGTAGCTTCAAATGGCTCAGAACAATTTCGTTGGCTCAATTGGCTCGGTCATATTATAGTTCAACAGGCTGAAATAGAAATAGGAGGTCAAAAAATAGATAGACATTACGGTCATTGGCTTCATATTTGGAATGAATTGACACAAACATCAGGTCATCAAGCGGGTTATTCTACAATGGTTGGTAATGTTCCACGTTTAGTTCAATCTTCAATAGATACTACACCATCCATTACTTTATATGTGCCTTTGCGTTTTTGGTTTAATAGAAATGTGGGTCTTGCCCTACCATTAATTGCTTTACAATATCACGATGTTAAATTAAATTTACAACTTGCTAATAAAACAGATTGTTTTTGGGCTTCAGGTGCTACCAGAGTTCCTGGAGATTTATTAGATGTCAGTTTATGGGTAGATTATATTTATTTAGATACAGATGAACGCCGTCGTTTTGCACAAGCAAGTCACGAATATTTAATAGAGCAATTACAATTTAATGGTGATATGCCTATCAATAGTTCAATCGAACAATTAAAAATGGCTTTCAATCATCCAGTAAAAGAAGTAATTTGGACTATTCAAAAAGACAGTTTAATAAATACAACTACCATGCAAGATTATGGTGGTAAACAATGGTTTAACTTTACAGACTCCATTGATTATACTTATTTTTCAGGCACACCACAAGATCCATTAGGTGGCGGTATTGGAACAGCCGCATTTAATGTTGGTAATTGGTATTCCAGTTTACCAATAAGTGGAACAGCAAATGGTAGTGTAGCAACTGCTGGTAAATATGGAAATAATGGTTCTAATATAGCAGCATTTCATTTTGATGATTTATTTGGAACTACTTCTAATGTATCTTCAAGAGGCTGGACTTCTCATCTCCCTGTTTTTGATATGGGTGAAAATCCTACTGAACTCGCAAAAATACAACTTAATGGACACGATCGTTTATCACAAAGGGAGGGGCGTTATTTTAATACAGTCATCCCACAAGAATGTCACGAAAATTGTCCCGCAATGGGTATAAATGTATATTCTTTTGCTTTTAAACCAGAAGAACATCAACCCAGTGGCACCTGTAATTTTTCCAGAATAGATATAGGACAATTATTATTGAATATTAGCAATGCTACTTATCTTACACATACAGCTACAGTAGATACAGCAAAATGTCGTATATATGCTACTAACTATAATGTATTACGGGTTTTAAGTGGTATGGCAGGCTTGGCATTTACAAATTAAATAAGTTTATTTTTCATATATTTTATCATTTATAAAATTGATTTTTTTATTTATAAATAATAATATCACATAATTCTTATATACTTGTTATATAATTCTAATAATATTAATAATTCTAATACTGAAAAAATGGCAACGGAAAATAAAATGACAACAACTATTAACACACCAAATACACAATTTATGGAAAAATTAGAAAAAGATGGTGAAACTAAAGCAAAAGCTTTAATGTCATCTACTAATATATCTAATCAACAATTTGAAGATGGACTTAAAAAAATATTATCAGACGGAGAAGCAGAATTTAAAGAAAAAAATGGACGACAAATGACCTATGGCGAAATGCGCGAATTATATGGCTAAAACTTTATATTACTATTTGTCATTTATAATTTTTCATTTTTACTTTTTATTTTTTATGTCCTTATTTTTCTTATCCGTTTTTTTCTATTTATTTTAATATATTAATTTTATAATACATATGTCAAAGTCAAAATTAAATTAAATTATTATAAATTAATATAAAGTAATTAAAATGTCATATAGTTCAATCATAAAAAAACAAAATATCAATAATATAAATACTGTCAATACTGTCAATACTGCCAATACTGCCAATACTGTCAATACTGTCAATACTGTCAATACTGTCAATACTGTTAATACTATTACTGCTACTGTTATAAATAAAGAAGATATTCCAGATATAAAAGAACAAATCAATAATGAAACTATTAAATCTCAACACTCTATTGTAAAAAATCAGAATAAGTATAATAATGAATCTATTCCTGATTTTTGTGTTGTTCCTCGTGTTATAAATAGATATAATAAAAAATATTGTATGAATTGGTTAACTATTAATTTAGATGAGAATTTTTATCATTATGATTATTGTGTTAGATTATTTGAACTATTAATGAAATGGGTAAGATATAATAATTTTGTATTAAAAACTCACGAACATGCATTATTAGGAAAGTTTATAAGTTTAATGTATTTATTAAGTAATAAAAAAGGATATAGTTATAATTGACAGATAGATTGATAGATTGATAGAGTAATAGATATATATTTAGTTCTGGATGCGGTAAAAAATATAAATTATAATCACTTTAATAATTATAATTTAAATAGTATTTTATAATATAAATATAATTACTTTAATAATAAATAGTATAAAATGAATCATAATGATAGCACTGATATAATACCATTTATAAATTTATTTGATACAATGAAAAATGAAACTATGGAAAATGGTATAAATATGTTTAATGAAAATAATAATGATGTCAATCCACAAAATATGTTTAGTTATTTTTATCAATTTATTAAAAAATATATTGTAATTACAAAAAAACCAGAACACATTATGGATGTATAATTTAGATGTATAATTTATGTATTTTTTTTATTTTTTATTTATTTTTTTCTTTGTAATAAATAGGATATACTATAATTTGTAATACGATGAAAAATTTAATAACAAGTCATAATTTAACATTTACAAACAAAAAATGTAATTGTAATATTAAATCATCACCTATTCATACATTAAAACAAAATAAAATAAACATAAAA
>Ga0114969_10002801_pt1 | contig 14235 bp, 3 predicted proteins | sample M_130807_MF_Meta_FD_87316 | JGI IMG/M metagenome (GOLD analysis project Ga0114969, IMG submission 87316) | Freshwater microbial communities from Lake Montjoie, Canada to study carbon cycling - M_130807_MF_MetaG | ecosystem: Environmental > Aquatic > Freshwater > Lake | place: Lake Montjoie...
AGACGGCAATGGTTGTAAAGCTTCGGCTACAGGGGTGTTAACGGTAAATCAGTTGCCTGCACCAAGTGTTGCTGACAAGAGCATTTGTGCAGGTGATTCGCCTGTTGTTTTTGATGCCGGGGTTTATGCATCTTATTTGTGGAGTGAAAATGGAAATGGTACTTCACAAACTACTTCAGGAACGACTGCTGGAAATTATACCGTACAAGTTACAGACGGCAATGGTTGCAAAGCTTCGGCTACAGGGGTTTTGACGATCAGTTCCTTTATTGTATTAGATCTGGGTCCTGATGTTGCTATTTGTACAGGAGCATCAACAGTGCTCAACGCAAATTATTTTTTGCCCGGAACTACTTATACTTGGACTGGTCCGAATGCCTATAGCAACAGCGTTAACCCTGTTAGTGTGACCGATGCAGGTACTTACAATGTTCATCTTGTAAATTCCACAGGTTGTCAAGGAGATGGAAGCATCGTTGTAAGTTTTTACGAATTACCTTCTCCGGCGATAGCTAATGCCGATAAATGTGAAGGAGAAACAGCAGTTTTAAATGGCGGCACCTATGTTAATTATCACTGGGATGGACCGGCATCGTTCAGCAGCAATGATAAAGAGATTACTGTTTCTGCAGGGGGTATTTATACCCTGACTGTTACAGATGGAAATGGTTGCAAAGGCAGCGGTTCTGCAACATTTACCTTGCATGACGGACCAAAAGTACTCGGACTCAAAGACAGCACGGTATGTTTTTCTACATTGGCCAATGGATTATCTCTTGATGCCGGGGCTACTGCACAACAATACCTATGGAGCGATGGGCAAAGCGGGCAAATCATTGCAGTTAAAAAAGAAGGAACATATAGTGTGGAATTAATAAGTGAATTCGGTTGTAAAAGCACCGACAATGTGAACATCCATGAAGAGTGCTTTTCTACTCTATTCCAATCAAATGCTTTTAGTCCGAACGATGACGGGATAAACGATCTATTTTATATGGTAGGTGAAAATATTTATGATTTTGAAATCACAATTTTTGATAGATGGGGCGAAGAAATTTATCACTCCTCTGACATGAGTGCGGGATGGAATGGGAAAAAGGACAATGTACTTCGCGACGCTCAGATTGATGTATATGTTTGGAAAATAAGTTACAAAAACTGGAACGACTGGAAAAACGGGGGTAATAAAAAACAGGAAATAGGAAGGGTAACATTGGTAAGATAAGCTGACGCATAGTGTAGGCTTTCCTCCTAATTTTCAATGAATGAAATTTGAAACTATATATATATGATTTTTTTTTCTCATTAAAATTTGTAGATTTAGAAAAAGGGGGGAATCATAAATGCACCAAAAATCATTTTTTATGAAACACTTTTGCACTTATTTTTTTGCGCTATTTAGTGTAGTCCTTTCATTTCAAAATACTTTTTCTCAAACATTATTAGCTTCCGTTGAGGCAGAAAATGCTGCTTTGACAGGGTTGACGCTTACTAGCGCTACTGCAGGATATTCGGGTACTGGGTATGTGTATATGGCCGGATCGGGAGAATTGTCGTTTACAGTTAATGCTGCTCAAAGCGGATTTTATCAATTCACCATCAGGGCTCTAACTTCGTTGGGTGCGAAAAGTCAGGATTTGTATTTAAATGGAAATTTGGTTTCTGTGCTCACCTTTCCGGCGAATGCTTCTTTTTTTGATTTCAATGCAGGAAATTTAAAATTGAATGCAGGAACCAATACTATTAAAATCGTGAAAAATTGGGGCTATATGTATTTTGATAAGTTTACGCTTACTTCTGTTTCTCCTCATGATTACACGCAAACAACTACTGATTTAATCAATTCGAATGCCAATCAAAAAACAAAAGATGTTTACGCTTATTTGCGATCCAATTACGGTAAAAATATTATTTCGGGACAAACTGCATACTGGAATGAATTGATTGCCTTAGCAGGTAAAACACCAGTTGTAAGAGCCTTTGAATTTCAGCATTACACTGTGGGTTATCCTTATTTATGGAGCAATCAAATCAATGGACAAGTTTTTGGTTGGGAAGACGATGGCACTACACAGGCGGCAATTAATTGGTACAACAGTACAGGTGGAAAAGGGATAGTTACGTTTCAATGGCACTGGCATTCGCCATCAGGTGGAACCGTGGGCACCAATACCTTTTACAGCAAAAGGACTACTTTTGACGCAAGCAAAGCCGTGCAGTCCAATACCGCTGAAAACACCGCGGTTCTTCGAGACATTGATTCTATAGCAACGCAATTGAAACGTTTGGAGGCAGCGGGAGTTCCCGTGTTGTGGCGTCCGCTGCACGAAGCCGGTGGCGCTTGGTTTTGGTGGGGTGCAAAGGGATCGGCGGTGTGTTTGCAGTTGTACGATATCGTGTACAATCGATTGACGAATTACCACGGCTTGAATAATTTAATTTGGGTGTGGTCAACGCCTGAGTCGGCTTGGTATCCGGGCAATGCGAAAGTGGATATTTTGGGCTATGATTCTTATCCCGCGGCATACAGTTACATTACGCAGAAATCGGTATTCGATCAACTTTTTGATATTGTGGGCGGACAAAAAATAATCACCATGTCGGAGAATGGACCCATTCCCGATATTGACAACTGTATTGCAGATGACGCCATGTGGTGCTACTTTTCTTCGTGGGCCGACATGGTGGCATCAAACAACACAACTCTGCACATCACTGATGTTTTCAACCACAACAATGTCATTACTTTAGACAATGTGCTTACTTCGGTAGATGTCATCAGTGAAAACGAAGTGGCGCTTTACCCCAATCCTTCAATGGCTGGAGGAGCTGTAAACATTTCGTTTAGTGGTAAAATCAACAGTATTTCTGTATGCGATGTTTTGGGCAGAAGTGAATATTTTACCACTAGTATTTTTACCACGCAATTGAAAGGATTGTTGGTGGTCAAAATAAACAGTGATCAGGGCAGTCGTGTTTTGAAAATACTTGTTGAATAGCCGTTTACATTGTCAATGTAACTTTGTCAGTGTTTAATTGTTTTATATTGCGTTGGCGCCATGCCACTTTGGATTAGGGTGATTTTTAATTGAATTGTATTTTTCAGAATTAGGTCGGGGGACTGTTCTGTATTTTCTTCTCAGCTGATTTTACGCAGCTCAACTAACTTTTGTGTATAGCATAAATTTCAAGCATAATTTTTTATTGTGCTGATGTTGCTTTTCTGTTGCGTTCATTGAGCAGCAGCGGGTTGAATATTTTTAAATTGTAAATGTAATGAATGGGTTTGTACATCGTTTTTTTTTAGTCTTAGTCGGCGCAATTTTCATTGGCAAATTTTTGTGCGCGCAAGTGCCGGTGAACATTAATTCAGGAAATCCAAATTTCCCTTTTCCGCAGTTTTTAGAATATTCAAAAGGAAAAACCTTAGCGAAATACAATGGGGAAGGGGTAACGCATGCCGATATGGAAAAGGCGATGCGCGAGGGATATCAAGTGATGGCGAATCATTTTCGATATACAGGTGCAAGTGCTGGAGGAGTGCAATACATTAAAGGAAATTTAGGTTGTCCTTATGATTGTGCCGAAGGAGAGGGTTATGCAATGCTTGCTGCAGCATATATGGGCGATCAGGTTACCTTTAATGGTTTGTGGATGCGTGTTCACGACGATATGGTTACTGAGGTGCCGCGCTACAGAGATGGCATTAAAACATGGCCTACTTACCGTTACGGTACACATACCATAAAGGAGGGCAGTGGTGATGCCGCTGCCGATGGTGATTATGATATTGCATTGGCTTTATTGGTGGCCACCAAACAATGGGGTTCGCTATCGAATGTTACAGTTAACAATGGAAGTGGGGGTGCCAAAACAATGTCATATTTAGAAGAAGCAAAAAATATTATTACCGAATTGGCAGACACAGTAGGTATTGATGATGGTAGTGGAAATGGAATTGACGGTTATCTTACCGGTCATATTGGTCATGATGGTTATCCCAAAGGAGGAAATACTTTTGGAGAAAATACCGATTGGGGATTACTAAATGGTCCGTTCAGGCCATCGGTAGAAGTGCCCAGCAATGATTACAATCAGGATGGTTTTGGCAGTTACATCGCTCCGGCTTACTATCGCTCATTTGCAACATTTTTGCAAACCAATGGCGGATCACCCTGGTGTATTGAACAATTTAAACGAGCCGAAGCATCTACTGAATGGCTCATGGCGCAAAGTTATGTGCAAAACCGTTTGCCATACGCGGGGGCTTACGACGTGCAAGGGAGTAGTGTGGTTTTTAAAGATGGTGATCCAACACAGGGGAAAAGTAAGGGAGAAGCTTTTAGAATGCCGTGGCGAACGATATTGAATTATGTGTGGCGCGGTGATGGAATTTACAATTGGAATCCTACAACGCATCAGTACAGCTTAGGAACGAATACGGCAATGCACGACAATGCAAATCGTTTGGCTACATTTTTTAAAAATCCTGGTGTCTGTTCGTCTTTGGGTTCTTCTCCCGATCCGGTTTCAACCACAGTAAATCATAATGGAATTGCCCAAATCGTTGACAATATTTTGGGTAGCGGAACCATGGTGGGACCCGATAAAATAAATTTTTCGTTGGGCACTGCATCTCCTTCAGCGGTTGCTTTTGGTGATGAAACATTGATTGCTGAGTTGTACCGTCAGTGTGAACTGAAATGGGACGACGTGAATAAGGGACTGGCAGAAAAAGACACGATTATCGTGGAAAGCGAATCGGAATATTTTCACGGTTGGTTTCGAATGCTTGGAATGATGGTGCTTTCAGGAAATTATCACGCTCCGGAAGATATTGTGGCGGGTGCAAATATGAAAGTGTATGTATCGGTTGACAAAACTTTTGCCTTTACGGGTGATCAAATTACATATACGGTGGATTACCGGAATTACGGAAAAAATGATGCCAGTAATGTGGTCATCAGCATTCCCGTTTCAGCACAATATAAAGTAGTGAACAACGGTGGAGGAACTTTGTCAGGTTCAAATCTCACTTTTAATATTGGCGCTGTTCCTGGTTTTAAAAGCGCAACAGGTATAGCGCCAACCGCCGGTAAAAAAACTTTTACGGTGAAAGTGCTTAGCCCAAAAGCAGTGGACAGAGTTTGTCAAGTAGCAACAATCACAGCGAGCAATGGTTCCGGCTGGACCAGCAACGAATATCCAAATAATGCTACCTATAACATGCAAAGAAATTGCGTGGATATTTTGAAAAACAGATCTCTTGTAGTTGAAAAAACTGCAGATAAAACTGAAGTGAATCCGGGCAACGATGTGACTTTTACCTTAGTGGCCAAAAATTCTTCAGATGGTGGTTGGTTGAACGGAGGTAGAAAAAATGTAAACTTTTCTTATGCATACGCGGAGGCTGGTCCGAACTCTTATTTTCATTTGTTTAGAAACTGGAACAATGCGCAAGAAGCATACATTAATTTAGCAAATTACAGAGTGTCGTATTTCATGTTTGACAATGTGAATAAAGGAATTTACAATGCAGCAACAAATCCATTTGGGTGGACTTTAATTGGAAAAAATTTACAAACAGGATTACTGGCCGATTTCGACTTCAAAGGTCAGCCTATTCCAGTGGGAGACAACGCCGGAAAAAAATGGGATCAACGATTGATCATTAAATTTCCTGCCGATATCACCGCGCCAACACATGCAGTATTGTCGCACTTAGGCAACAGATATCAATTGCACAAAGGTGCGTTGCGACCTATTTGGTATTCGGTTCAAATGGAATCTAATCCGCCAAATCCGCTGTTTTCAGGAAGAGTTCAAGACGATTGGTCGTACAAGTCTTCTTCATTTAAAATGGCCGTTGGAAGTGGCGCCGAACCTTATTTTTTAATCGGTCCAAACTATGCTGATCCTACCTCAAGTGTTGGCTTAGTAATGGACCGATTTGATAAAGATGCGTGCACAGCGATTTTTACTCCCGATAAAATTTACGACAAGTTATTGGTGGAAGAATATGACGGATTTACCTGGAGACGAGTTTCTGGTGAAGGTCCGCTTCCCGGACGAGAAATGTACGATGTGTTAATGGTCGATACCATTCCCTTGGATTTCAAATTTGTGAAATTTACCGACGATACTTTGGCTGGAGTAAAAGCCACCATGACCGTTTCGGGAGGTAGAGAAATAATTAAATGGACTGTTCCTGTGATGTTGGTAGGCATCTACGGCGATATAAAATATGTGGCTAAAGCGCAAGGTACTTGTCCGGGAATGACCGATAAAAAAGTAACCAACACAGTATGGATTTCTTCTTCTACTGATTCACCAACATTTTCTTCGGCTGAGGTGACGCTTACTTGTGCATTTGTGACACCGCCAGTAAGCGGTACAACAATGACAAAAAAATCCGATAAAGCGACTTATGCTTTAAATGAAAATATCAATTACACAGTAAAATTTAAACAAACCATTGGTACTACATCTCGCCCAGCTATGAGCGACGCAACACGCTGGTCGGCGATTGACGGGTCAGCTAGCGATTTACCGACTTTTGGTGCTGGGGCCATCGACTTCAAAACAAAGAATGCTCTTTTCATCAAAGAGAAATATTCACACGGTAAAAATGGAACCTTAGTGGCCGAAATTGATAATGACGGACAAGAGATTTTTGGTTTTGTATTTCGATACAAAAGCGGACAACGTCCCGTTGCTTCAGTACAAGGAATTTATGTTGAAATGCAACTGGCTTATTGGGGAAATATGGCAGGAATAAAAATATGGGAAAATGGTGTGTTAAGATATACTGTTGTGCCTGAAGGATACGCTGCACCATTTGATAAAGCAAAAATTAAATTTGAGTTGGTTGATGGTACCATGAAATTATGGCTCAACGATATCACTGGTTTGCCATTTAAAACCTTTACGGGATTTACTTCTACAGACGCTGGATATGCAGGTTTTGCGCAAGGTGATGCTGCAAAAAGCAGTAGCGTTTGGAGCAGTCCAAAGATATTAAGTTGGGATGCGCACTTTGATTCAGCTTTTGATTTAGAGGTTTCGGATCCTTTGCCAACTTCCTTAACTTTCGTGAGTGCAACAGCCAGTGGCACTTACACCGCTCCGCGCGTAAAATGGCCAAAACGTACTGGGCCGGTTTTATACAATGATTCAGTAGAATACACAGTAGTTGCGAAGTTGGCTACATGTCCTGCCAACGGAAAAATTATCAACATTGCTTATGTCAACGCATTGGGATTAACGGTTGATTCTATCGGTGCACAAAATGTAGCAACGTGCGGCGCTGTGGTCAGTACTTTGGTGCCTGGAAGCATTGGCGCTAAGCAAATTATTTGCGGAGGAACAACCCCTAAAAAAATAAATAATTTAACTGTAGCAAGCGGAGGTACACCTCCTTATACTTACCAATGGGAATCGTCATTGGATAGTTCGAAGTGGGATCCTATTGCATCGGCAACCGATACTGCTTATGCGCCAGGAGTGCTAGCTGCTACTAAATATTTCAGGAGAAAGGTGACTGATGCAACCACCTTTGCTTACACTGCAGGACTGAAAATTACGGTGAGCGGCACTTTGTCGGCAGGAATAATTTCTGCAGCGCAAATTATTTGCTACAATCAATTGCCTTCAAAATTAACCAGCACAGCCGATGCTTCGGGGGGAACTCCTCCATACAATTATCAATGGCAAGAGTCAACTTTAGCGGATAGTTCAGCGTTTACTGATATTGCTGCTGCAACAGCAAAAGATTATGCTCCTGCGGCATTAACTGCAATGCGATGGTACCGCAGAAATATCACTGGAACTTTGTGCGGAACAATTAGTACCATGTCAATAAAAATTAGTGTGAATCCGGATTTAACTTCTGGAACTATTGGCGCGGATCAAACTGTGTGCAGTGCAGTGAGTCCCGACAGTATTAAAAATATTTTATTGCCAACAGGAGGAACTGGTGCTTATAATTTTCAATGGCAAACGTCGCCCGATAATTCAGCTTGGACAGTCATTACGGGAGCTTCTTCAAAATCATATTTACCAGCTAAATTGCCGAGCACAGCGTATTTCCGAAGAAGAGTAATTTCAGGAACTTGCGATACTGCGTTCACTGCTTCTGTGAAAATTGATATTACGCCAAGTGTTACGGCAAGTGTTTTAGTAAATGATCCCGGACCAATTTGTAGTGGTGAAGCGGTTGTGCTAAAAGCAACTCCAACTTTGGGAGGAATGGCACCAGCTTATCAATGGTATTTGAATGGAGTTGCAGTGGTTGGCGCAACAACGGATACCTATACTTCCAACACTTTAAAAAATGGTGATTCGTTAAAAGTGGTATTGTCATCTAATGAAAAATGTGTTTCCAATTCTACGGTATCGTCCAATAAAATTTTAATTTCTGTCACTTCAGCATTGGTTCCTAAAGTGGCCATTGCATCGGATCAAGGAACTACAATTTGCGAAGGAACTTCCGTTAAATTTTCTTTGGGAAGCAGAAGCGGACAAGGGAATGCGCCCACTTATAAATGGTTTTTAAATGGCGTGAATACAGGCGTTAGTGATACCTCTTACTCTCCTTTAAGCATTAAGGATGACGATAGTGTTTATGTTGAAATGACGAGTAGTTCAACTTGTGCTTCGGTAAAAACGGTGAACTCATCAGCATTGAAAATTAAAGTGAATAGCAAACAAAATCCCGAGGTGCAAATCACGGCTGACAACACAACTATCTGCAGTGGAAAATCGGTGAACTTTAAAGTGTCATCAAATGCAAATGCAGGATCAACTCCAACTTTTCAATGGCAATTGAACGGCGCCAATATAGTTGGTAAAACCGATAGTTTGTTTAGCAGTACAACATTGAAAAATGGTGATGCGGTGAGTGTGATCATGAAGGCAAATGCAACTTGCATTAATAAAACGAGCGACACCTCTAATGTTGTAAATATCACGGTGACTGCAGGAGCTGTGGCAGATGTTGTTATCAATGATCCAGGCGCAGTGTGCGCAGGAACTACCATCGCGTTTAAAGCGACTATGAAAAATGGAGGAAGTTCGCCAACATTCATATGGCTCGTAAACGGAGCTTCTACTGCAAGTGCAGATTCAAATTTCACCAATACTTTTAAAAATGGTGATGTATTAAAAGTTGTTTTAACAAGCTCGTTAAGTTGCACAGCAAAATCAAAAGACACTTCTAATGCAGTAACTGTAAATATTATTGCTGCGCCTAAGGCCGCTACAATTTCTTACAAAGGACCTTTTTGCAAAGGCACTGCAAGCGCAAATGTTGATGTTGTTTTTGGAAGTGGTTCGTTAGGTGTTTTTAGTTCTGCAAGTGGTTTAGCAATCGATGCTAGTAGTGGAAAAATTGATATTGTTATGAGCACAGCCGGAACTTATTCAGTAAAAAATATAGTCTCAAATTTTTGTGGTAGCGACAGCAGCATAACAACTGTTGTTATTAATGATGCGCCTGTGGCTGATTTTGCATATAGCGGTCCATATTGCCAGTCGGCAGGTACCGCAAATCCCGTTTTTATTAATGGAGGTGTGAGCGGAGTATTTACTGCAAAAGTGGGATTGAAAATAAATGCTTCAAGTGGCGTGGTTGATTTGGCTGGGAGTGCTGCAGGTACATATGTTGTGACCAACACCATTGCCGTAACTGGTGGTTGTGCACAGGTAAGTGATACTGGTTTGGTGGTGATTTATCCAAGTAGTCCGAATGCTAATTTTTCTTATTCATCCTCATCGATGTGCACGAGTGCAGGAAGTGCAAAAGTGAAATTAGCAGCTGGTGCAAGCGCAGGCGTTTTCTCGGCAAGTCCTGCTGGATTAACAATAAATTCAGTTGATGGAACAATTGATTTAACAACAAGTTCGGCAGGTAAATATGTTGTTTCAAATGATATTGCTGGAGTAGCGGGTTGTGGTTCAGCGAGCGCAACTCAAAATGTAGAAATCACTATTCCAGCAAAAGCTAATTTCTCTTATCCTGATAAAGAATATTGTAAAGATTCAATTTCAATTTCTCCTATTTTAAGTGCTGGAAGTATTTCAGGGAAATTCCATTCTGCAGTTGGATTGGTGGTTGATTCTGTTTCGGGAATTGTAAATATTGGCGCAAGCGCAGCAGGAGTTTATTTTATCAGCAATACGATAGCTGCTGTTGGTGGATGTGCCGCAATTATTGCAAAGGACACACTCGAGATTGTAAATACTCCTCTATTGAAAGTTTCTGATGACATGAAAATTCCGCGTGGCAAAACGGTGCAATTGCAAGGGAGTGGAGCCAGCAATTATTTGTGGACGCCAGCAACCGATTTAAGCTGCACTGATTGTTCTTCTCCAAGATCAAAACCATCTGAAAATATTACTTATATCGTAAGTGGAAGCAATAAAAATTGTAAGTCGCAAGACACAGTGAACATCATTGTAGAAGATTGCAGTGAGGTGTTTGTTCCAAATGCATTCAATACAAAAAGTGCGTATGAAGAGAATGCTAAACTTTGTGTTTACGGCAGTTGTATTGAAAGCATGCATTTGGTGGTTTTTGATAGATGGGGTGAAAAAGTTTTTGAAACTAAAGAGCAGTCACTTTGTTGGGATGGATTATTTAGAAATGTAAAAATGAATTCGGGCGAATTTGTTTTCGTTCTTGAAGCGGTATTGATTGGTGGTGAAGTGGTACATAAAAGAGGGAATTTAAGTTTGATGGAATAGTATATGAAGAGCGTTGTTCTACATTCTGTTTTGTTTTTGTGCGCGCTGCTGGCGTGTCATTTTGCTTGTGCTCAAGATCAGCATTTTAGTCAGTTTTACACTGCGCCCTTAATGCAAAATCCTGCATTGGCCGGCTCGTTGTACGACATGCAGGCGAACATTAATTACAAAAGACAGTGGGGTACTGTAGCCGAACCTTTCTCAACCAGTTCGGCTTCGTTCGATATGAAATTGCCTGCTAAAAAAAGATTGAAAAACAATTTGGGTGTTGGCTTGAGTTTTTTTAATGACAACGCAGGGCTTTCGAAATTGCGCGCCGACGCGGTGCATTTTAGTTTTGCATACCACATTAAATTAAGTGCGAATGGTAGCTTGAGCGGCGGTTTACAGGGTGGATTGGTACAGCGAAGCATTGATCCTGGTAAACTGCAATGGGGCAGTCAGTACAACGGAAACTATTACGATCCTAATTTGCCTTCCAATGAATTGACCGGTATTAATACTAAGCTTTATGTTGATGCTGCAATTGGTATTGCTTATGCGTACAATAATCGATCTATAGGGTCTAAAGTATCGAGTAATAATTTTGTGAGATGGACGCTCGGTCTCTCCGCATTTCATGTCAACCGTCCCGATATTTCCTTCACGCAATCTATTGATCCCTTGCACATCAAATGGGCGGCACATGGACAAGGATTGTTCAGTGTAGGAAATTCTAATTTAGCCGTGGCGCCTGGATTTGTGTTGTATAATCAGGGGGCGGCGCTTGAAATTTATTATGGCACTTTGTTGCGCTACGGTATCAAGCAACAAAGTAGGTACACGGGTTTTGTCAAGGGATCTGCTTTTTCTGTTGGTTTTTTTCACCGCTGGGTAGACGCATTGGTTTTTGTTTTTCAATATGAGTTTTCCGACTACCGTTTTGGCATTAGTTATGATGTCAATCATTCTGATTTATACAGCGCTACCCAAGGTTTGGGGGGCTTTGAGATTTCGGCGAGTTATATGGTTTCAAAATCTAGTAGCGGCAGAATGCGCCGATAGGTTAAAGATGTTGTATAGCGGGTTTATTTGAAGTGTTTTGTTTTCGCTGCAGCACAGGTTTTTATTTAAATGCGAATATTGTATGTAAATAGTGGTGAATCAGAATGCCAGCGACAGAGGAAAATGGAATATGCCGCAACGCAGCAAAGCCGATAGAAGAAATTCCCTTTGCTTTTGTTACATTTAGGGCAGAAAAATTAGCCCATGTCAGCAGAAAAAAAACTATTTCTAATTGATGCTTTTGCCATCATTTTTCGTTCGTATTTCGCGTTTGGAAGCAATCAGCGATACAATTCAAAAGGATTGAATACGTCAGTAATGTTGGGCTTTACCAATACTTTGCTGGAAATTTTGGCCAAAGAAAAACCGTCGCACATTGCCATTGTTTTTGATCCGCAGGGCAAAACATTTCGCGAAGATATGTTTCCTGCTTACAAAGCGCACCGCGATGAAACACCTGAAGACATTAAGAAAGCGATTCCTTATATTTTTAAATTGGCTGAAGCCTTCAATATTAAATCGGTGGTGGTGCCTACTTTTGAAGCCGACGATGTGATAGGTACACTTGCCAAGCGTGCCGAAACAGAAGGTTTTAAAACGTACATGATGACGCCCGATAAAGATTTCGCACAACTCGTTACGGATAATATTTTGCTGTACCGTCCTGCAAAAAATGGCAATGCAGCTGAGGTGTGGGGCATCAAGGAAGTATGTGCTAAATTTGAAGTGGAAAGGGTAGAGCAGGTGATCGATATTTTGGGATTGTGGGGCGACTCTGCCGACAATATCCCCGGTATTCCGGGTATAGGAGAGAAAACCTCTAAAATATTAATTGCAAAATACGGTAGTGTTGAGGGATTGATTGCCCACTCGCACGAACTCAAAGGCAAGCAAAAAGAAAACGTAATTAATTTTGCTGTGCAAGGTTTGTTGTCTAAAAAATTGGCGACCATCGAACTCAATGTTCCGCTTGATTTTGGTACCGATGAATTGCTGATGCGCGATCACGATATTGAAAAAATTACGGAACTTTTTAATGAGTTGGAATTTAAAACACTTGCCGAAAGAATATTGGGTCGTCCTAGTATTTCTGCTCCGAATAGTGCTTTGCCTGTTGCCGAATCGCCACTTGTAAATAAAAAAATAGTTGCCGCGCAAACGGCCGGACAGATCGACATGTTTGTGATGGTGGAAGACGAAATTGTGCCTGTTGTTCCAGTAAATTACAAAACGATTGCCGACGTTGCGCACGAATATATTTTGGTCAATAGCGACGAAGAAATTTCAAAATTGATTGAAATTCTATCGGCTCAAAAAGAAATTTGTTTCGACAGTGAAACCACCTCTATCGATTCACACGTTGCGGAAGCAGTAGGCTTGTCTTTTTCTTTTCAAGCCCACAAAGCATGGTACGTGCACCTTCCAGAAGGAGAGCTTGGAAAACAACGCATATTGAAATTTAAAGCTTTGTTTGAAAACGAAGCGATTTCTAAAATTGGACAAAATATAAAATACGATATCAACGTGCTCTTGCAATACGGCATTGAAGTAAAAGGAAAATTGTTTGACACCATGCTTGCGCATTATTTAATTGAGCCTGACATGCGCCACAACATGAATTATTTGTCGGAAACTTATTTGGGTTATTCACCCGTATCTATTGAAACACTCATTGGCAAAGGCGGAAAAAATCAACTCTCCATGCGAGATGTTAATTTGGATAAATTGGTGGAATACGCCGCTGAAGATGCCGATGTAACATGGCAGCTCAAAAAAGTTTTGGAAGCGGAATTGAAAAGCGAAACGCAATTATTCGAAGATATTGAAATGCCTTTGGTGCATGTGCTTTCAAAAATGGAGATGGAAGGAATTAAAATTGACATTGCTGCATTACAAGAATTTTCAAAGGATTTACAACGAGATCTTCTTGAAATTGAAAAAGGCATTTATGCTGCTGCCGGCATGCAATTCAATATCAATTCGCCCAAACAAATGGGCGACATATTGTTTGAAGTTTTAAAAATTGATGATAAGGCAAAAAAAACCAAAACTGGACAGTACGCTACTTCAGAAGATGTTTTGCAAAAGTTAGTGGAGAAGCATCCCATCATTCAACAAATTTTGGATTACCGTGGACTCACGAAATTGAAATCTACCTATGTGGATGCCCTGCCAGAATTGGTGAACAAAGAAACAGGTAAAATTCACACCTCATACAATCAGGCGGTGGCGGCTACTGGTCGCCTCAGTTCAGTGAATCCCAACTTGCAAAACATTCCAATCAAAACAGAAAAAGGGAGAGAAGTGCGCCGCGCTTTTATCCCCAATGAAGAAGGGCATGTTTTACTGTCTGCCGATTATTCGCAAGTTGAATTGCGCTTGATTGCTGAACTTAGCGGAGATGAAGACATGATCGCTGCTTTTCAAAGCGGTCAAGACATCCACTCC